>Ga0183095_10040_pt1 | contig 239815 bp, 217 predicted proteins | sample BioMet4_FD_130346 | JGI IMG/M metagenome (GOLD analysis project Ga0183095, IMG submission 130346) | Microbial communities from bioreactor (seeded with sewage sludge) at LBNL, California, USA - Biofuel metagenome 4 (v2) (version 3) | ecosystem: Engineered > Bioreactor > Anaerobic > Unclassified ...
TCCTCATTTAGCACTAGTTTTACAGCTGCCATTTTAAATTGTCTATCGTAATTTCTTCTTGGCACAAAAAGCACACCCTTTCACAGTTTCACTTTATCTTGGTGTCCACTTTATTGTACCATCTCCATCTGGAATGAGTTCGGTATTCTACCGGACTCATTCCTTTTAGTTTTAGCTTGATTCTTTTGTTGTTGTAGTAATAAATATATTCATGCAGTTTCTTTTCAAAGTCTTCCAGAGACTTGAATTCCTGCAAATACAGTAACTCGGACTTTAAAAGGCCAAAGAAGTTTTCCATCACGGAGTTATCCAGGCAGTTCCCCTTGCGGGACATGCTCTGGATAATGCCGTGATTTTTTAATGCCTTCTGGTAGTAGGCATGCTGGTACTGCCACCCCTGATCGGAATGGAATACTATGCCTTTGGTGTCCTTAACCTTGGCAAAAGCCTTCTCCAGCATGTTCATGACCTGTGGCAAAGCCGGTGTCGCAGAAATGTCGTAGCTGACGATTTCCCCATTGAACATGTCCAGTATAGGGGAAAGATAGAGCTTCTTTCCGAAAAGAGAAAACTCCGTTATGTCTGTGGTCCATTTCTGGTTGGGCCTGTCGGCAGCAAAGTCCCTGTCGATAATGTTGGGGGCAATCTTGCCAACCTGGCCTCTGTAGGAGCGGTATTTCTTCATGCGCACTTTGCTGGTGAGGCCTTCTTCCTTCATTAGACGCATAACCACCTTGTGGTTAATGCAAATATTCTGCCTGTGCATTTCAGCAGTTACACGGCGGTAGCCGTACCTGCCGAAATGACTCTCGCAGATGTGATGCAGCTTGGCTCTGATTTCTGCGTACTTGTCCGCCTTGTTCATTGACTTGATGATGGCGTAGTATGTGCTGCGCTTCAGCTTGGCGAACTTCAGCAGGGCCTTGAGCGGAAATCTCACCTTGAGCTCGAAAACAACTATGGCTAGTTCTTTTTTGGTTGCTTTTTCCGCTGTTGAACCAAGGCGTCTAATTTTTTTAGGAATTCATTCTCCATGCGAAGCTGGGCATTTTCAGCTTCCAGCTTCTCCAGTCTGGTTAAATCTTCTTTCTTCTTGGGCTTCTTAGGCATTTTACTCGGCCTGCCTTTCTTCTTTGGAAGCAGCCCAGACATGCCCCTTTCGAGGTAATTGCGTTCCCATTGGTAAACGATACCACAACCGGGAATTTTAAACTGGGCTGCCGTTTTAGTTAATGATAGCCCATGTTCCCACCTATATTCAATTACTTTTTTCTTGAATTCAGGCGTATACCGTCTGTTAACTCGTAACAATTGCTCTGTCCCGCCAGCTTCGTAGCGGGCACACCACTCTATTACCGTTTTTTCCCCAACGCCAAATTCTTTGGAAATGGCTTTAAATGTTTTACCTGAAAGCCTTTCTTGGACCATCTTTGCCTTAAATTCTTCATTAAATTTTGTCATACAAAAAGTGCACCTCCAAATGTTATTTTTTGTCTAACATTTGGGGTGCACTGCAAAGTACATGGTCTTTTTTGTATGGGTAATATCTCATAAAGCATAATCTGCCATAACAACATTAGGATTTCTTCTCATGTCACGTTAATAATCATTCCCTATCGTCTTTTATGGCTTTCTTCCCGTACAAAGTGGTAAAACGATTAATATCATGGTCGTAACTTTCACTAGTTAAGTCATTTTGCGGTTCATAATGTGCTGTGTCTTTAATTCCCATAATTCCAAGCACCGTGTTAAATATCAAATCGTTTGTAAAGGTATAATTTACATCTTTTTTTAGAATTTGATATTTCTGCGGATTTTCCTTAATATACGCATCAGAAAAATATATGAAAAACGGAATATAGGTCATATCAAAGATAAATGTAGCTGTATCATGCGACATACCATAGTTTATTGCTTCTCCATGGTCAGAAAAATAAATCATTCCCATAAAATTAGGCAGAGCATTAAGACGGTTAACTAAATGTTGAAGAAAATAATCAGTATACAAGACACTATTATCATATTCGCTACTCTTGCCTTCAGAAGAAAACTTATCAAACGTTTTAGGATAGCGGCCATCATAAGAAATGTGGCTTCCCATTAGATGAATAACAATAAGCATCTTGTCAGATAGCCTAATGTCGCCTAGATGTTTAAGCATTTCTCCATCGTAGTAATTTGTATCTAGGGTATTACCGGTATGAGAGTTTATCCATATTTGTTGATTTGCTTCATTGGCAATAACCGTAACCGGAGTACCCCAGCTCCCATATTTCACTTGGTTGCTAAGCCAAACTGTTTCATATCCTGCAGCTTCGGCCATATCTAAAATAGATGCTTGATTCTCTACTGACAGATTATTGTATTGATTCTTTGCCGTTAAAGCATAGGTCAATACAGGGACTGTTTGCACATGGCAAGAATACGCGTTAGTAAATAAAAGCATTCTTGGATCAGTCTTCATCGATTTCAGCCAAGGTGTCGTGTCTAAGCCATAACCATAAGCCGACATCCTTGTTCTATTCTCAGATTCTCCAATGACTAGGACATATATACCCTTCCTATCGGAAAATTTCAACTTGCTATTTACTAGATTTTGCCTTCGTGCTTCTTTTTCCCTGGCAAATTCATCATAGTTTGCTTGATAGTTTCTTGTTTCCGCATAAACACTGGTTAAAAAATTATCTCTAGTTCTAAACACAAGAACAATATTTAGGAGAGCAAATACCAAGACTGCAATACTATATGGTAATTTACCTGGCTTTAATTTAACATACTTTACGGTAAAAACTAATGCTGTCCATACAACTACAAAAAAGCCTAAAACTATATACATTACGGAGCTTGTTCGATCCGCAACATAGCTTAGGGCTTCATTGACATTGGTCTGCATTATGGCCATAACGGCGTCTGCTCCCAACCAAGCATGCTCAGAAAAATAATAACCCCAGCTTATTAAAAAAGGTATTGCAATAAGTAGCAAAAGAATAGCCGCTATTATTCTTTTGGCTAATAAATACTTTCTCCAAGCAACTGAAAGCAGTAAAAGATTAGAGATTGCAAAAGCAAAACTTAAATAAGTATCAACCTCCCAAACTTTTATCGCAGTAGGTGTCAAATAGCGAATAAAAAAAATAGAACAGCTTATCCCCATTAAAGCAACTAGTCCAAAACAATAAGAATCTTTTTGTTGGAAAATACTAAGTCCGAAATAAAACATCAAGACATCCACTAATAAGAATATTGTATGACGTGGACTTATTTCATGCATACAGGCTGTAATAAGAAGGTTCAATACGAAAAACCAAATTATGATTTTTAATATTTCTCTTCCAGCTTTTTTTAAATTTTTCAATATACTCCTCTTCCCCGAATATTGCTTCAACAACCCCTTTTTATTATACCACATATAATAGTTGAATATTATTTGCCTGCCTAAAAGCAAAGACCATGTACAAGGTACATGGTCTTTTTTTATTTGTCCTTAGCTATTTTCTCCAGTAAAGCATCTATGGTTTGTTCTACCATTGCTACTGTTACCGCATCTACGCAATCACGCTTGGGACACTTTACATGGTCCAGACAAACTCCCTTGCCGGAGCAAGGCAGCCTTCCGCTTACTGCTGCGCTGTACTTGCCTGCGGCCTGATAAATCTTGGGAGAGTTATGAGTAAAAATAGTAACTACCGGGCAACCTGCTGCTGCCGCAATATGAGCAGTACCTGTATCTACCGTAAGTACAAGATCAAGGCTATGACACAAAGCCACCAGCTGCTTAAAGTTGGTTTTACCAACTACATCCAAGACATGGTCTTTAGCTTGCAAACCATTTACTACTTTCTGTACCGTAGTCCGCTGTTTTTCTACACCTGTCATAATAAGCATGGCATCATATTTCTTTACCAGGTAATTACATACTTCGCTAAACTTCTCTGTTGGCCAGTCTTTATCCTTATCCGTAGTTTCAAAACAAAAAGCTATTTTTAATCCCTTAGCCGTAGTATTGCTCTTTAATAAGTCTTGGGCATAGGATAAATCTTCCAAAGCAGAGGCTTTAAGCTGAGGTGGATAAAAAGCTGTCTCCTTATCCCCTACAAACTGTCTCATCAAGGTTTGATAAGAAACGCTCATCAAATGTTCTTTAAAATCCCAGGGCTGCTGAAAAGAAAGATCTAAATCATAAAACCATCTTTCCCAACCCAGTTTCCAGCCTAAGCATTCTTCCATACTAACTGTATAAGGCATATTGGCAAACCACTTCATTAAGGTAACTCTTTCCCGTGGATCCAGAGAAATGCCTATATCAAAATGTTCTTTTTCTAATTGTTTACCTAACTTATAGACAGCCAGGTGACCACCCTTACTCTTGTAAGCATAAGGAATGACTCTGTCCACCCCTTCTAACATTTCTGCCACAAAGGCTAAATTACCCCCGGCCAAATAAGTAATTTCAGCCTGGGGATATGCTTTTTTTAAGATTGGAAAGACAGAAGCAGACATAATCATATCACCTAAATGCATGATACCGTCCACAAAGATTTTCTTATACTGAGTCATGGTATTCAATCCTTTTGTGCTGTTTGTTCAGAATTAACTCTCAAGCAAGCCAGCATTCCCATCACAAACCAGAGCATCTTAATGCTGGCAGATAAGTCTACATTATATTCAATCATGCCAAAAGCATGAAAAGCTAGCCAGGCAAGACTGATAGCTACATTGTACCCTTCACTCCAATCCCGGTGAATCCATAGCCAACCTATCACCAAAAACATATAGCCTATAAAACCAATTACACCGGTATTTACTGCCATCTCCACATAATTATTATGAAAGTGATTTAGGCCTTGGGTTTCTGCCTTACTCCTATATTTTGCCCTATACGGTTCATTGGACTGATTTAGTCCCCACCCTACCACAGGCTTGTCCTGGAACATAACCCAGGCAGATTTCCAGCCCTCAATTCTATCACCGTTAGAACGATCCGTAGTGATGTTATCAATAGAGCAAAATCTCTCTCTAAAATGCTGAGAAGTTCCTGTTATACCGATTATGCAAGCTAGGCAAAGAACAATGGCGGCAACCTTCTTGAAACTACCGCCCAGATATTTAAGCATTACTATAAAAATGATACCGGCGCTCACTACCCAGGAGCCTCTGCTTTGCACGCCTATGCCGCCACAAATCATGGCTATGGCACAAAGAGGCATGATTTGCTTTTGTGGAAAGTCAACTTTGTCCAGCCAAAAGACCAAAGCAACAGCCAATAAGGTAACAAGGATACTGGAGAACCTTAGATAACCATCTCCCAGACCCAATGCCCTGCCTGCCTCATCAGTGTGATTGGTAAGCAGTTGAATAATACACACCGCTCCATCAAAGCCTACGTAAACTATGGTAGCAAGAAAGCATTTCTTCCAAAACTTATCCAGATAATCTAGATTGGTGACAAGCACAAACGGCATAAAACGGTAAATCCACATTTCCATGAAGTTCTTAAAAGAAATTTTTAGCGTCCCTGCAAAAAGTACGGATGGTATGAGCAGCAACAAGAAAATGCCATAGATTTTATAGTAAGGAAGATACTCTTTCTTAAATAAAGGCAGTCCTTGCTTATGCCTATCATACAAAATTATGAAAAAGGTTAGCAAAGCTAAACCCAGAAAAATGTTTCCTACTGCAATGGAAAGTCTCTGAGAACACATACCAATTGTTAGAAATAATAAAGCTAAATTACTTTTACACATTATTAAGAGCTCCTTAGAATCTCTTCAATACTAATTGGGCAAGCTTGCCTCGCATTTGTTGCCGCCATGCTGATTTACCCTTCATATCCTTACTGGGCTGAGGCATCTTGGCTTCAGCAAAAGGCGTTAAAGCTAAATATTCATAATATAAATCATTATACCCCTTGGTCAAAGGAAATTCCCAGGGCTTAGTCCTGCCCGCAAAATGTATTATAGCCGGATTTTTATTGGCTTCTATGGCCATCACTCTATACTTTTTACTTTTCAAAATTTTAGCAAACAAATAAGAAACAGGTGGAATCATGTTCCATCTCAGTGGCAGCACCTGCCAATTATGCAAAAACAATTTATTCAAAGCATCTTGATCATGATGCCTATAGGAATTAGCAGCAATTAATTTTAAAAGCGCCTCACCATAACCGGCCTCTCGCCACTGTCCCAAATCCATCAGCAAAACACCGGAATTAAAATACCCTTCCTGCAAAATATCAAAATCCAGGCTTTCCTGTTTTTGTTTCTGGGTTCTGACAGAGGTCATAAGTCCCAAATCCAGCACTGCACCAAGTGGCTTACCTGATAAATTAGTCTGCCACATCTTAGCCAAATCATCAAGTACTATCAAATCCACATCCAAATAAATAACTCTAGTAATGGTAATTGGTAACAGCTCCGCCAAAAGCAACCTGTTATAGGCCGCCACACTTAAGTGGCCGCTTACAAAGGCTCCCTCCAGCTTGATGGCCTTCATGGGTACAAAGGTAAGGGTTGCGTGCACAGCTTCTGCCGTCTGCTCTAGTTTTTTTTGTTTTGGCTCAGAAATCCCGCTGTCCAAAATGAAAAAGCGCATATCCTGAGGACAGCTGGTATGCTTCAAGATAGAAGCCATGGCAACAGCTGCATGCTGAGCATAATTATCATCAGTGGAAAGCACTATATTAATCATTTTTTCTTTGTAACTCCAAAAGTTTCATATATTTACTCAAGGTATAAGCCATATGCTGCCAAGTGGACACTAGACCCATAGGTCCTTCTAAAATACCACCTTGGATGATAAACACCTTGATGGCTCCTCCTATGACATGCACAAGCACACTGGACAAGGAGGTACGTTTGCCTTGAGCATACTTATCTGCTGCCCAGATAGTTGTATATTTACCGGCTTTTTCCCACCACTGTTGCCAGCTTTCATAGGTATAATGCAACAAGGTTCCCGGCAAAAGAAGTTCCGGCAAAGCACACTCCGGATGCTCGTGAACCTTATTCACCCAGTGCACTGCTGAGCGGGGAAATAGACGTGTTACCTCATCAGGACCAAAAGCACCATGAGCAAATTGATGCCCAAAAGCAATATTGGTACGTTTGACCTTACCTTGAATCTGTTGGGTACTGGCAACGATTGCTTGCATTGCTATCCCGGTATCAGAGGTTAAACATTCATCAGCATCCAAAAAAAATACCCAGTCCGCAGTAGTCTGCGTAAGCGCAAAGTTTCTTTGGGCTGCAAAGTCATCGTCCCATTGACGATAGCTAATCTTAGCACCCAGAGACTTAGCAAGCTCTACAGTACCATCACTACTACCTGCATCCACGATTAAGACTTCTGTAGCATAGTCTTTAGCACTATTTACAGCTTGTGCAATATGTTTTTCTTCATTTTTTGTTAAAATAACAACAGCTAAACTGTGCATCTTACCTCCCAGAAATCACAACTTAGACACACCTTTTCCCACAACTTATTGTATAATTATAGCATATACAGGTTGAAAATAACACGCTATGCTACTAGAATGATATGTAAATAGGTGCTAATTTCGAGGTGGATGATGAATTCTATTTATATATTTTTTGCCATCGCATTATATATCTTAACATATCTTTTTTATATCAGCGTTTCTCATGGCTTGGGTCACAAGGCTGAGCATTTGCAATTACGTAGATTTATACCTTGCGTTATTATAGCCGTTTTACCGGCAGCTTTAACCGGATTGCCCTTAACCAACGGCTTATTTCTCGTTCCTTTTTTGGTAGGACTGGCTTGGATCATAACTTATCCCTTGTTGTACAGCCTAACTTATAAAAAAATTTCCAGTGATTTTGGTTTTCACTTAGATATGGCTTTTGGTCTATACATCATCGGTTACTGTACCGCCTTGAAGCTGCTTATCATTTATTCCGACACAATACCTAACTTTCTTCTTATTGTAGTGTCTGCACTGGAGGTTATTTTACTGTTAATTCCTCTTTTGGAATTAAACTACTATTATCTATATCATAATTGCATCAACGAAAATGGCATGATTCTAATTTTAGAAACAGATCGTTTAGAAGCCAAGGAATATTTCGTTTCCTTACCAAAAGCTTTACTCACAGCTTTTATCATTTTCGTTCTTCTCATCTTTGTCTGGCTTGCCAAAGCAGATGTAAAGCTTTTCTCTTTAACCTTACAGTTTTCTACTCCTACTATCATCATTTTAGGTATTATTTCTATTTTTCTCACTGTTTATCTGTGGAAACCCAAGAAAAATCTTTTTAAGCGTACCGGCATCATCGAATTATATTTAAACGTCAAAGATTATTTTGCTACCTACGCTCTTTATAAAAAGAATCAGGCAGAAAGACTGAAGGATTTACAAGTTACTCCTACTCAGCCGTCTTTTGCCAAGCCTTCTACCATCATCATGGTTATTGGCGAATCCGCTTCCCGAAATTATATGAGTGCTTTCGTGGACATGCCTGAGAACAGTACTCCTTGGCTGAAAGCCCAAAAAGCTTCTCCCAACTTCCTGCTGTTTCCCGGCGCTTATGCTTGTGCCGGCAGTACAGTGCCTGCTCTGGAAAGAGCTTTAACTGAGTTTAACCAATACGACGGCAATGAATTCTACACTGCTTGTTCTGTTGTTGATATTGCCCGGGCCGCAGGCTATAAACCTTATTGGTTCAGTAATCAGGGTTATCTGGGAGATGTAGATACACCGGTTACTCTGGTAGCCAAGACCTGTGACAAAGCCGCCTGGACCGGCGAAAATTTAAATAAGCTCTTTTTTGACAGCACCTTATTAGACTATTTTACAGAGGTTGATCCTACTGAAAATAATTTTATCGTGTTTCATTTAAAGGGCAGTCATTTTAATTACATTAATCGCTACCCTCAGGACAGGGCCCATTTCAGCAAGCCCCATAAATACGATTTAGTTCCCAATTACCTTGATTCCCTAGCTTATACAGATTATATTTTGGAGCAGATTCATACTTATGCCAAAGAACATTTTAATCTGCAAGCTATGCTGTACTTCTCAGATCATGGCGAGATTCCTACCAGTCGCAGAAACCCGGATTCCAAAGACTTCCCTAATCTGAGAATTCCTATGTTTACCTATTTCTCCGACGAATACAAGAAGCTATTCCCTGATACATTTGAGACTTTAAAAGCTCATCAGAACCGTTATTTTACCAATGATTTGATTTATGAACTGGTTTGTGGTATTTTCCACATTAAATCCAATCATTACAAAGAAGAAAATGGTTTTGCTTCTCCTCAGTTTAAGTTTACTACTGAGATGCTGAAGACCTATAGTGGCATGCGTTATATTAAAGACGATATCTTGAGCCAAACTCCCCGTTAAGGGGAGTTTTTTTTGTCTAAATTATGCTATAATTTACATATATATACCTTTTATGTCCCTGTTCAAAGGAGAACATCATGGAAGCTGAAAAAACATCACTACTTAATATGTTAGCAGCAAGCATCCAAGCAGTTAATTTGCATGATTTAGTGCTAGAGGATGACCTTGCTATTTTTGCACAAAGAGTCATGCAGGCTACCAATAAGGATGGCCGGTTTAATGCAGAAAAAATTATGGCAGTAGCTACGGGCTGCTTACCGGCGTTTGCCTCAGGTCCTAAAGACGGCTGGCTCTTATATTGCTATGACTATATCCAGGCTCAGCTGTTTCCTTCCAGTGACGAGAATGTAGATAACGACGAAAGCTGCGCTCCTGCTGAAGAAGATGAAGCAATTTATGGTCAGAGAAGAGTTCTGCTCCTAGCTATCTTACGTTGCTTATATGAATACGAATTAAGGACCCAGCCCTTTGCTCCTACCAGAGAGTTTAAGCTTTTGAATAATGACGAGGTAATTAGCAAAGGCTATGTTCCCGAATATATCCACATGAAGGATTGGCTCCATGAGCATTATTTCTATGAATTCATGCGTATTGCCGTAGATGTGTCTCCCTTTGATACCTTAGGACATATCGGTGGAGTACACTATGTTGCCACCTACATGGCAAAGCAGTTGGCCAAGGTTAATGTGCCTATTGATGTAGCACTGATTTCCGGTGCTGCATTGTGCCATGATATTGGCAAATACGGTTGCAAGAAAAACGAAGGTAAACGGGTAGCTTATTTGCATTACTACTATACCGGTATCTTCTGCGAAAGAGAAAATTTAAAAGCTATCGGTCACATTGCTGCTAACCACTCTGTCTGGGATCTGGAATTGGAAAATCTTTCCGTAGAATCCTTGCTCTTGATTTATGCTGATTTCCGGGTAAAGAGCAATAGAAATGCTGATGGCAAAGAAGTTGTTCACTTCTATTCCCTGGCCGAAGCCTTCAACGTTATCCTCAACAAGCTGGATAATGTGGACGAGGCTAAAAAACAGCGCTACCAAAAAGTTTATGCCAAGCTGGCTGATTTCGAAGCCTTCATGGAAGAAAAGGGTGTGCACACCAGGTTGGATGGCAACTTTGCTGCCGAACCTCCATCTGTGGTCATCCCCAAAGAAAGAGAAAGCGTTCTGCTAGAAGGCAAGCTGGTTGTTGACCAATTAAAGTATACGGCCATCAGCCACAACATTCGTCTGATGAGTATTTTCCGCAGCGAAGACGACTTCGCCGCTTTGATTGAAGAAGCCCGCAGCGAACGTCTCTGGAAAAACGTCCGTACCTATATCGGTATCTTTAACGAATATTCTACCTATATGACAGAGCGTCAGAAAATCCTGACCTTAACCTACCTCTATGAACTCCTATCCAGTAAAGAAGGAGATATTCGTCTGAGCGCTGCTAAGCTAATGGGTACTATCGTAGCTAACTTTAATGATAAGTACACCAAGGAATTACCTCAAGGCGTCACTCTGCCACCTAGGAAAGTAAACAGCTTCACTGTTTTCTCTCAATATCTGGATATGATCATGTTCCCCAATAGGCACTACACAGAACAACTAAAACTGTGGATTGGCTATTGCTTAAGCACCTTCGTCAATACCGTGCTTACCAAATGTTCCAAGACAGAGCAAAGACAGTACTTGGACATTATGGAGAACTACTATGGCCAGACTGATTATCATGAAGAGCGTTATATTATTTTACTGACTGCTTTAAGTGATCTTTATAAATACGATTGCTCCGATTCTCTAAGAGAAACGGTCCGCAAATTTATTGAGCACGCCCGCAATTCTGAGCAAGAGACTTTGCAGGTAGCTGCCCTTAATACTTCTCGTCATCTTTTTGATGAATATACAGACGATGATTATTTCAGAGATTTACTAAAAGTAATGAAGCTACCTGAAGATAAGAAGGATTTTGTTGATATTGAAGGCAGCTTATTCCTCATCGACTTAAAAATGGGTACCCACTGGGCACAAAAGGTTGCTAACATTGAATTGCTCCTGCGTTATTTGAATCCCGATAACGAGGCCGGCAGCATCATGCACTTAGGTATGCACTTGATTAACCTTATTAAAGCCAATGAATCCATTTATGTACGGCAAAGAGCAGGCGAAGGCTTACTTAAGATTTCTTCTCTCATGACCTACTCCCAGTGCAACGAATTAGCAGTAGAATTATTTAATGGCTTAAAGATTGGTGATCCTCAGATTTCCAAGTATGTTCCTGAATTCTTAGGACGCATGATTTTGAAGCTGCCTCCCCAGGAATTTGATGAATTCATCAGCACCATTGGCGGACAGATTCTTACCGTGAATATTCCTTTGGCTGCCTCCATGGTTGATACCATTGGAGTTATCTTGGAGAACTTTGCCGACTTTGCTCACAAATTTCATCAGGATGAAGAAGCCAATGAGGCCAGACTCCTTAAGATTATCTATATCATGATCAGGTCCTATGCTCATTACGATCCGGAGCTGAGTCGTGATGCCTTCTGGGATATTGGTAAATACCTGTTCCATAGCTCCATCATGGACCTGGAACAAAAAGACTTCTTGTTCATTCACATCTACAAGAAGATTCTTAGCATGCTGAAAGAAAACAAAGAGGGTCAGCTGGACTTTTATAGCAACGCTGCCGTCTTGAACCATATTTATCGTTATATTGGTCACCATGAATTTATTAAAGGTGACTTCAAGTTCCCTGTGCGCCGCATGGTTTGCTTCTATCCCGGTACCTTTGACCCCTTCAGTGAGGGCCATAAGGCCGTAGCTAAGATGATTAGGGATTTAGGCTTTGATGTGTACCTGGCTTTGGATGAATTCTCCTGGTCCAAGCATACTCAGCCCCGTCTCTTACGTCGTAAAATCATGAACATGTCTGTAGCTAACGAGGAAAATATTTATCCCTTCCCAGAAGATATTCCTATTAACATCGCTAACCCGATAGATATTCACACCTTGAAGAATATTTTTAAGGACAAGGATTTGTATTTAGCTGTAGGCATGGATGTTGTGCAGCATGCCTCCGCCTACAGGCAGACACTTACTGCCGATTCCGTACAAACAGTAAACCATATTATCTTCATTCGCGATACCGAATCTACTTTAAACAAAAAGATCAGCGAAGCAGAAGCCGGCATTAAGGGTAATGTCATTCACCTTACTTTGAGTAAGAATTTTGAAGATATTAGCTCCACCAAAATTAGAGATAACATCGATTTGAATTTGGATATTTCTAATTTGATTGATCCGGCTGCTCAGAATTTTATTTACGATCACAACCTCTATTTACGTGAACCTGCTTACAAACATGTGCTGGAAGCTTTGGAAATTGATATTAGTGCCTTTAAGTCCCGTGGCGTGGAAAGCCTCTGGCCCTTTAGCAACAGGCTTACCTCCAGTGGCTACAATACAGGCATAGTAGGCAGTTATATTGAACGTAAAAATGTTTCTACCTTGTATATTGATGACGCCGGTCAGGAAAAAGCTATTATTGCTTATGCCGCTGTCCATCCTGTGGGTACTCGTAATCTCTTAAAAGAATTTAATGATGCTTCCATTGCCGCCCACATTCGTGCGGCTGCCGATGGCAGCATTGCTTCCATTGGTTTTCTCTATGCTGACGAAAGTGCCGGCATTGCCAACATCAGCCAGATTGTCATTACCGAAATCTTAACAGAACTAATTGCTAAGGACTATGCCTATGCTGTTTACCATCCTGTAGACGAAGCCGGTTACAACGATTCCGTCATTACCGCTTTAAAACGTCAGGGCTTTGTAAACATCGCCGGTTCTGATGCAACCCGTCCTCTCTACGCAGTTAATATGAAATCTCCTGTAGTAATATTCAGGGATGCAGAAACCGTGCTGAAGAATCCTTTCAACAAGGATTTGCGTGTGCAGAGAGCCTTTGGCAGAGCCCACAATAATTTGTTAGGTACCTTGAACAAAATTTATCCCGGCAAATTAATTCTCAGCTTTAACACCAGTGCTATTCACAACAAGATTATTCGTAAGATGGCTCGTATCAATGTACCTAATCCCACTAATCCTGTGAATAACAAGCAAGGCCCTTATATGTGCGTACCTTTCGGCAAAGCCTTAAGCAATGTTTCCGTGGTTAATACGGTTACTAAAGCTTTGCACATCGATAAATACTTTAACCGTGCTATCAAAGGCTTTATCATTTCCCAGTCTCACAATTATTCCTCTGTGGATAATCAGGTCAAGACTATTAAGTCCTTTGGCATGCCCGTCATCTTAATTGATGATTTGCTTCATAAGGGTCATCGTATGAAAATCCTGATTCCTTATCTGGAAAAAAACAATGTAGAGGTTAAAGAAGTTATGGCAGGCGTTATGACCGGACAAGCCATGGATTTAATGGCTGAAAAACACTTTGCTGTAGAAAGTGCTTACTTCCTTCCCACCTTAACTGCCTGGATGAACGAACGTGACTGCTATCCCTTCATTGGTGGTGATGGCATTGATAACGCTCATAACTACAGTGGTTATGACAGCAATCCCACCATTAATTTCGTTTTGCCCTACGTTAACCCGGCCTTCATTGGCGACAATAATAACAAGGCGGTCTATCTCTACTCCCTGACCTGCTTGCAAAACGCCGCGTATATCATGCGGACCTTGCAGGAAGTCTATCAGGAGAAGTTTGAAAAACGCCTTACCTTAAAACGGCTGGGCGAAGTCTTCACCTATCCTCGCATTCCGGATATTGATGTAGGTGTTAAGTTTGACGAAAACCTGGACCCTGTTCGTTTCATCGAAAACGATATTGAAAGATTAGTACGTCTAAAATGGGGTTCTGTAGGCGACAAGGATTAAGGAGTACTGCTATGAAAGAATATAGAATCAGCGATTTGCCAGGAACCTGCGGTATTACCCAGACCATGGTGCTAAACCATAATCCTCTCACCAAGTCTAAGTATAGAGTGCATTTACTGGCTTTGGGAGACGTGGGAACAACCATTCTCATTGGGCTAAGACTGCTAGGTGCAGATATTATTGAAAGCATCGGAATTTCCGATTTAAACGAAAAGAATATGGCACGTCTGGAAATGGAAATTAACCAGATTCGTTATCCCTTTGCCCAATGGCCTGATGCCGGTATGCCCGTATTACCACGGATTTATGTGGCAGACCAGGAGCATTTATTTGACTGCGACGTGTTTATTTTCTGTGCCAGCAAAGGAGTGCCGCCGCTTGGTGCTAAAGGCGATGTGCGGATGGCTCAGCTGGAAGCTAACAGCTCCTTGGTTAGCCATTTTGCGGAGCTGGCTAAAAAAGCTCACTACCAGGGACTCTTTTGTGAAGTATCTGATCCTGTAGATCCCTTGGCTAAAGTTTTCCTCAAAAAATCAGGACTTCATCCTACCCAGGTGCAAGGCTTCGGTCTGGGTGTCATGAATGCCAGAGCTTGCTATTTTGCCGAAAAGGACCCTGCTCTCAGCCATTATCTAACAGAAGGCAGAGCCTTTGGTCCTCATGGTGAGGATTTGGTAATTGCAGATAGCATTAGCAATTATAATACTGCCTTTTCCCAAAAATTAACGGAGCAAACGGTGAAGGCTAATATTGCGGTAAGAGAATTAGGCTATAAGCCTTATATCGCTCCGGCCATGAGTTCTGCTGCTTTTTCCATTCTTCTGACCCTGCAAGGTAAGTGGCACTATGGTTCCGTTTATCTGGGAGATGAAACCCAGGGCGCTTATTTCGGCGTGCGCAATCGCTACACTGCCCAAGGCCTGGAGTATGAAAATCTCACTGTACCAGCTGAGCTCTTTGCCCGCTTGCAAAAAGCTTATGCTAATCTCTGTAAACTTGGCTAAGAAGGTGCTTGCATGTTAACTGTGCTTAAAATAGTAGACAAAAATAATATTAACCATCCCCGCATTGATAGTGTACTGGCTACTGCTTTAGCAGGTCATGAGCATACTACCATAGATACGATAGATGGCTTTGTGAAATGGTGTCAAAAACCAGCTGAGCAAAGAAAAGGCTCTGCCCTTCTCTTTGTTTTGCCTTGGCCTGATATAGGAGTAAGCTTAGCTTATGGCCAATGGCTTAACGAAATATTAAACCATCCTCATTGCTTGGCCGACTGCACCGGTGCTGTCCTCATTGACGGCCCCAGTGAATTCTTTACCAAGAAAAAAGGCCGTGAATTGATCTTCATCGCTAATCAAGCAGGCTGCAGCTTCCCGGGCAAATCCCTGGTAGAAGCTACCGGCTCGTTGGCCAATTTTAATATTCTGGCCCAAATTCAAGGCTTGGATAATATGGAAGCATACAAAAAAAGTGCTACCGATCTGGTAGAAAAGCTGCTTGCTTTCAAGCCCTTTGACCAGACCAAAAAGCACAAGCCTTATATTCTGGCTGTTCATGCCAGTATCTACCAAACCTCCAACACCCTGCTATTGTGGGACTTGGTGAAAAAAGCTCTTAATGACAGAGCTGACTTGGAAGAAGTTTCCCTGCGCAATGGCGAAATCATAGATTGCCGTGGCTGCAATTACGAAACCTGTTTGCACTTTGGCGAAAACGGCCGCTGCTTCTACGGCGGTGTAATCGTAGACCAGGCTTATCCGGCTATTAAACGCTGCGATGCCATTGTGCTACTGTGTCCTAACTACAACGACTCCTTAAGTGCCAATTTAACAGCCTTCATTAACAGGCTGACTGCCCTCTTCCGCAAAGATTTTGCCACCTTTGCCACCAAGAAGTTCTATGCTTTAATCGTTTCCGGCTATAGCGGTGGTGATATTGTGGCTGAACAGGTAATCGACGCTTTAAACTGCAATAAAAATTTTATGCTGCCCAGCAATTTCGCCTTGATTGAAACAGCCAATGCTCCCAAAAGCATTCTCCAATGTGCTGACATCGAAACCAAAGCTGCTGAGATGGCAGAAAAATTGCTCAGATAAGTGTGCCACGGGGACGCGTCCGCTGTCCCACTTTTCTATGGCACTTTTTTGTGCCACTTAATTTTATTCTCATTGGTACTGCTGCCCCTTAGTGTTATAATTACATTAAGGGGTGATTTTTATGCATAACGGTTTTTTTAATTTTAAAAATATCGTCGGCAAATTATTTCTGCTCTTGGGAATTGTAGGTCTGCTGACTTTTTCTTGCCATACAGTCCTAGCCAATAGCTATGTAACCGGCGAATTAGAAGGTCTGGTCATTCATGTGGCGGATGGTGATACCATCACAGTGCTGACTGCCGATAACGTACAACACAGAATTCGTCTCAACGGTATTGATGCTCCGGAAAAATATCAGGCCTTTGGTGGCAAGGCTCGCCAGCATTTAGATAATATGGTTTATAGGAAACAAGTTACCGTTACCCTCTTTGGCAAAGACAAATATGGCCGCGATATCGGTAAAATTGCCACTGATGAATATGACGATGTTAATGCCATTATGATTCAAGATGGTTTTGCCTGGCATTACGCTCAATTCTATCCTTCTTCTGAATATGCAGCTTTGCAAGAAGAAGCACAAAATGAAAGCTTGGGCTTGTGGGCAGATCCTAATCCCATTCCACCCTGGGAATTTAGAAAATGGAAAAAGGCCCAACAAAAAAGAACCGCGTAAGCGGTCCTTTTTTGTTGCCCAAATTATTTTTTTACAACACAATTCTTACCTTTATGCTTAGCCTCATAGAGAGCTGCATCAGCACGGCGATAAATATCCATCATTATTTCATTATTTCTGGCTGAAGTAACGCCAAGGATAACGGTTATTTTTCTATCAAAGCCAAAATCTGCTGCCTCCACAAGTTTCCTGATACGTTCTGCTATAGCGGTAGGTTCAGGTGGATTGTAACCTAAGAGCAGGATGAGAAATTCTTCTCCACCCCACCGTCCGACTAGATCATACTCTCTAACACAGGCCTGTAAAATAGCAGAAACTTGTCTCAGTACTGTATCACCGGCTGAATGGCCCAGGGTATCGTTAACATCCTTAAAATTATCAACATCCATCATTATTACTGACATATTCTCTTCGCCACGTTTTACACGTTGCAGTTCTATCTTAAACCGCTTTTCTATCTCGCCACGATTTAATAACTTTGTTAGCTGATCATGAGTAGCAATAATGCTGAGCTGTTTATTGGCATCTTCCAATTCCAGTGTAGTGGCCTCGACGAATCTAACTAAGCGCTGCACCATGGACATATGTCCCTGTAATTCGTCTTGTCTTGGTTGCGGCATTTGGTTATGAATAGATATATCTCCCTCGCGCATTATTACGCTGACCAGGGTGCAATTATAAATATCTACATGGCCGCCCTGGCGAAAAATTTCTCCAAAAGTATGGAAACCACACACAGGAGCTAAGTCATTAAATGGTTTATTATCTTCGTTAGCATATTCCTTAAGGAAAACTTTACGGGTAACACAGCTATATGCCAAAAGCCCCTCAGGCTGGAAGGCAGCTGTTTTTTGTAGTGCTACCCTTACGGCACTGATGATGGCCGCCGGATCAGCATAGCCTATCCGTACAATCTCGCCTTCATGAACCTTGGCAGCCAGCTGAATAGTACCTTTAGAAGTACTGGCTACCGCAACTCTTGCCATATTATGTCCATGTCTATTAGCAATGAGCGGAAACTCCTGCACAGAGGCAGCGAATTGAGCATTGTTTTCTATCTTCAAGTACTTCTTATAAACTTCTACTGCCGGTTTATGATCAATAGTCACTATGGACATATCATTATCACTAGTCTGAGTAATAGTCATGCTCTTACCCAAAGTCTTCCAGCCAACACTGATATAAGCCTGTATATGTAACTGCTTCCCACAGTACAAAACAATAATAGCACCATGGGTATAATAATTATTGTCATCAAAGACCAGGGTATCATTGCCATCATCATCTGCATCAGCGCCACAACCAAATACCGGTATCTCTTCAGGAAGAACATCTAAAGCGGAAAGGAAGCTTAGATTATCCAATCCCTTAACATTAGCCAGTACTTCTACGCCTTGCAGCTCAGCTTTATCAGTCACGAAATTTCGCAATCCTTCAATAGTTTTACCTTCTGCCAGGTTGCTATAACTGGCACCCTTGACAAAGACCCTGCCTGTAGCAAAACACAGCACGGAAATGGCTGTAGTCTGTGAGCGTATTTTATCCTTAATGATTTGCCCAACCGCTGATGCTCCCACGATGATAACCTGTGGCAAAGCAGCCTTGATTACTTGCTTCATTTCATCAATATATTGTGTATCTGTACTATATGTAAAGACATGCAACAAGACAGCGCTAGCAGTTGCTACCACCGGATCTTGTGCCAATTGCCGTACTATTGTTTTTAGCTGTTTCAAAGATTTTATCTCATAAACAAAGTGCTTCACAAGCACACCCCCAGGTAACTGATAACTATTATTATATCACAAAAAATACTTGTATATACATTAAATAAATAAGTTATTTTAACAATAAAAAAAGCAGGGCGCTGAAGCCCCTGCCCCTGTACCAATGAAGAAGCTGCTCCAGGTTATTCCCGGAGCAGCTTCTTTAGCAATACGTTTATTGATTTTTCTTAATGTAACGATAAACCGTTGGCTCAGATATCTGAAGTTGTTTAGCTATTTCAATAACAGCGCCCTTCATATTGTGCACCCCGGCATCCATCAAATTATGGATTACCTTGGCCTTTTCTTCAGAGGTCATGCGAGCCGGTTGGATGCCTGTTTCCTTAATCTCATCAGTTACCATCTTATGTAACAGTGAGGCAATGGGCACATCCAAGATTTCCTGCATCTCGTTATCTGCTTCTTCCAGATTATAATGCTTCTTCAACAAAGCAATAGCATTATCTAATGCTACAATACTATCCATATCTTTATTAATGCATAAAAGGCCAATTAATTTTCCCTTATGTTTAATAAAAAAAGAAGATGATAAGAAATTCTTACCCTTAGTTTTACCTGAATAATTGGAAATATAGTCTGCAGTCTTAAATTGCTTCTCATTCATAATCTTAACAGCTAATTCCGTAAACGGACTGCCAACAACACGTCCTGTATGAAAGCCATTAGCAATAGCAATAACCGAATGTTTGGGCTGCGATATATCATGCAAAAGTACTTCACAGCTATCGCCTAATATTTCTGCTAGAAATGGTACCAACGGTTTATACGGGTCTAGCAATGGATTATTGGGCATTTTTACTTGGCCTCCCTTGAGGTATCTATTATTTAGTTTAATTCTAAGTTAGGAAATGATAAAAGTCAACAGTTTTTTGATAATTTTTTTATCAACGCGATAAACGAAAACCTCTTTAAATAAAAAATGTATCATAGTGATAAAAAAACTTGTAGTATTTAATTTTTTATGGTATAATGATAAGCGTAAATTAAAACCACTAGGAGGCTATTATGAACAAAACTGTAATTCATACAGACCTTGCTCCTGCAGCAATAGGTCCTTATTCCCAAGCAATAAAAGCAAATGGTATGTTATACATCTCAGGCCAGATTCCCTTGGATCCTAAAACAGGCAGCATCAATGGTAAAGACATTGGTACTCAAACTACCCAAGTGTTAAATAACCTGAAAGCCATTTTGAAAGAAGCCGGTGTTGATACTACTGCTGTAGTAAAAACCACTGTTTACTTACAAGATATCAAAGATTTCGCAGCCATGAACGCAATTTATGGAACCTTCTTTACAGCTGACTGCCCTGCCCGCGTTGCTGTACAAGTTGCAGCCTTACCAAAAGGCGCTTTAGTAGAAATAGACGCAATTGCTGCTCTATAAGCTACGAAAAAATACTGTTGCCAGTATAATCTACTGACAACAGTATTTTTTTATCCAAATAAGCAGCTTTTAACCTATTGCAATTAACGCTGTGCTTACCTAGTCCCTCTCAGCACAAATGGCTACCAGCTTTTGCGCTGCTTGGGTAAGAGCAGCAAAATCACCTTTTTTAATAGCTTTAACATTAGCCAGATTGCCGCCAATGCCGGCGCCCATTGCTCCATTTTGCAAGAAATCCGCCAAATTATCCGCCGAAACTCCCCCCACTGCCATAAGAGGTATATGTCCTAACGGCGATCTTAGAGACTTAAAGTATTTAGGGCCTAAATCACCGGCTGGAAATATTTTCACAATATCTGCGCCCCAGTTGTGGGCATTAACCACTTCAGTAGGACTCATGGCTCCCGGTAAGGAAACCAAACCTCTCTTCTTCGTTTCTTTAACTACAGCCTCATCAGTATTAGGAGAAATCATATATTGAGCACCTGCTGCTTGCGCCTGACGAACTTCATCAACAGTCAAAATCGTACCTGCCCCAATACACAGCTTATCTCCATATTTCTCAGAAGCAATTTTAATACAGGTAAAAGTATTGGCAACTGTTGCAGCACTGGTGTGGTCAATGGCAATTTCCACGCACCGGATACCACCCTCATACAAGGCTTGCAAAGTTTTCTCAATATATTCTGAAGGTACCCCTCGAATGATGCTGATAATCTTTTCCTTCATGATAGTATCTAAAACAACTTGTGACATTTCCAGCTACCTTCCTTTCCGGCTTCGTATTTTTATAATGCCTTACTCCTTTTATTTGCAATCGCTAAATAATGCCTCTAATTTTAGCTAGAATAAAGCAGCCCTGAGCTGACATATTCTTGCACCTAGGTTCTAGCAGTTCTACTTCCCGCTGTGGAGCATCTAATTTTAAAATATCATATAACCCTTGCCTAAAAGGCTCTTTCCCTGTTAAGACAATTAAAGGCTTTTGGCCTGTTTCGCCAAAGAAAGCTTGCTGTTCCAAAAGACTAATATCATTACTTAAAACAACACCCAACAAAAAGTTAGTAGCTTCAATCTCACTTATTCCCGTAAAATTCTTCAATATCCTGGTTGAAAAAGCTGCCCTGCCCACACTGGATTCCTTGGCCGTCTTATAGCCTAGTAAACACATATCTCTATTATAGTTGTCCGGAGTAGCAAATATCTTGTTGGTAGTACTGGACAAAATACTGTTAGTTACCAGTAAGGCATACAATTCACCGGTAAGAGAAGTAAGACAGCCCACAATTCTCTGCTTTTTGTCCAGCATGATGAATTTGCTATGAGAGCCGGGTAATACTACCACACATTCCCTGTCAGGCTGAAGCTGAGCCATAAGAGCAACCATCTCAACTTCCTCGCCACGCATCATATCCATCTTAGTAAAATTGCTCTCATCAATCTTACCGCCCATATTTTTAATGCCAGGAATAAACCAAAAAGGAACCGGACAAATCTCAGGAATAGCTATTTTCTGCATACCTGCCGCCAAATCCTCTTTAGTCACCGGCCCTACTAAATGATCCAATTGGTATAGGCCAAGATCAGAAGTAATCATTCCTGCAGCCAAAATGCAGGAAATATCTTTATAGGTTATTTTTTGGTCAGCTAACATTTCTTCCAGACATTCCTTAACCGCTGTAAATAAAACCTGCTTAGTCTGAGAAGTTGCTACATCACGTATTCCCACCTGCCTTTGGGCATGAGCGCATTCCTCAAAAGCATTGTTCCAAAGAATAGTCCGTGTATTTGTCGTACCGCCATCCACAGTTATACAGTATTGCATAATACCAGCCTCCCGTCCAAAGCATATAAATTAGAGACATTTTTCCCGAACTTTTTTCATAACTAAAAGTTAACACCTTGAGAGACAAAAGTCAACAAAAGCCAAGGGTGGACAGCTTTGCAACGACGCGGTAATCCGCATCGTTGTAAAACCGTCCACCCTTGGCTTAAAGTGGGGTAAATCTTTAGTTTTACTACTTATCTACCACAACGGATCAAAAGCTCTTGCCAATTGCGGTCGACTTCTTTTTGTGCTGCTTCCAGCATCCATTCATTGCCGGCTTTAAACATATGGGCAAAACGACCCTGCATCTTTAAATATTCGGTTACGGGCAACTTCTTGGTCGGCTCATAGTTAAGCACCCATTTGCCATCAATAACTTCAAACAGAGGCCATACACATGTTTCTACTGCAGCTTTTGTTACTTTTAAAATATCTTCACTGGGATATCTCCAGCCACGTGGGCACGGACTCATGACATTAAGGAAAGCTGCTCCAGGAGTATAAATTGCCTTGTGAGCCTTGGTGCTAAGATCAGACAAATTACCAATAAAGGTAGTCTGAGCAACATAAGCTACATTGTGAGCAGCAATAATCTGGGTCAAATCCTTCTTGCGTTGTTGTTTGCCCGGAATAACAGTACCGGCCGGAGTCGTAGTGGTATCAGCAAAGTGTGGTGTGGAAGAGCTACGTTGAATACCGGTATTCATATAAGCTTCATTATCATAGCAAACATATACCATATCATGGCCACGTTCCATGGCTCCGGACAAAGACTGGAAGCCTATATCATAGGTACCGCCATCGCCGCCAAAAGCAATGAACTTGTAGGTAGCATCCAGTTTGCCGCGCTTTTTCAGAGCTCTGTAAGCAGTCTCAACACCGCTGATGGTTGCGCCGGCATTTTCAAAAGCATTATGAATAAAACTATCCTTCCAGGAGGTATAGGGGTACATAAATGTAGATACTTCCAAGCAGCTGGTTGCGGAGCAAATCACTGCCTTATCCTCAGGGTTTAAGGCTTTTAATACGTTTTTAATGGTAATAGGAGCACCGCAGCCTGCACACATTCTATGGCCGCCGCAAAAGCGGTCTTCTTTTTTAACTTCTTCTTTAAAATTGAAGGTCATTTTTTTATCCTCCCCTTATTCCCGTACATCCAGATAACGATAGGTCTCCCCTACGTTACCGGTCTTAGCAATATTTTCCAATTCAGTAAATACATGTGCAATGCTCTCGACGCGTACGTCTCTGCCACCTAAACCGTAGATATAGTTAATCACCTTGGGAGTCGTAACACCTGCTACCATAGCAGCAGCGGCAACTTCGGCAAACAAGGGTCCGCAATGACCATTAAAGCTATCAGCTTTATCCATAACGGCATATGCCTTAACATTCTTCAAAGCTGCAGTGATTTCTGCACCGGGGAAAGGACGGAAGGCGCGAATCTTAATGAGACCTACCTTGTGACCTTGTGCTCTCATTTCATTAACAGTTTCCTTAGCGGTACCGGCAGAAGAACCAATGATAACAATGGCTTCTTCAGCATCATCCATCTGATATTTTTCAATCAGGTCATAAGAACGACCTGTCCATTTTTTGAACTCAGCTGCTACATCCAGGATAACCTGCTTAGCATCCAGCATAGCCTGTGCCTGTAAACGTTTTGACTCAATGTAATAGGTAGGAGTAGCATATGCACCTACTGCCATAGGATTCTCTCTGCCCAGCAAAGCATGCTCGGGATGATATTCACCTACGAATTTTCTAACCTGGGCAGTGTCCTCCAGCTCAATATTTTCGATAGCATGAGAAGTAATGAAACCATCCTGACAAATCATAATGGGCAGACTCACGGCTTCGCCAATACGCATAGCTTGCAAATAGTTGTCATAAGCTTCCTGATTAGTTTCAGCAAAAAGCATAATCCAGCCTGCATCACGTACGCCCATAGCATCACTGTGGTCGTTGTTAATATTAATAGGGCCAGACAAAGCGCGGCAGGATACAGCCAGAGTAATGGGCAGACGATCAGAAGCTGCCACATACAGCATTTCGGTCATATAGCACAGACCGCAGGAAGAAGTTGCACTGATAGCACGGCAGCCGGCTGCTTCGGCGCCAATACAGGTACTCATGGCAGAGTGCTCAGACTCCACTGCGATAAACTCTGTATCAACTTCGCCATTATCTACATAAGCAGAAAAGTATTGAGGTATTTCTGTAGAAGGGGTAATAGGAAATGCTCCCATTACATCCGGATTAATTTGTTTCATAGCATAAGCTATTGCTTCATTGCCGGAAAGTCTCTCTCTGATACTCATTATGTGATTCCTCCTTATTTCTCTTCTTTAATCATTTCAATTGCTCCGAAGGGGCAGGCTTTGGAACAAATGCCACAGCCCTTGCAGAAGAAGTAATTGAAATCGCCCCGCTTGCCATCCGCGGTAACGGGAATGGACATATCCGGACAAACCGGTACGCACAGCATGCACTGCTTGCATTTGTCTGCATGGAAAACAGGCTTCATGGTACGCCAGTCACCGGTATTTACCATTTCAGAGGAACCACCTTCAAATATATTGCAACCGGGAGTTATATTCTTCCAGGTAACATTTTCATCCATATCTTTTGCTCTTTGTGTGCTCATCCTACTTGAACCTCCTCCATAGAACGTTTCAAGGCTTTCATGTTGCCTTCGATAACCTGTGGTTTAGAAGCAAATTTGTGTTTAAATGAAGCTTCCATATCGGAAATAAACTGCTCAATGGGTACAACGCCGGAAATCTTTACAATGGCAGCCAGCATTGGAGTATTGGGAAAATTCTTTCCCAGTGTTTCCTCAGATATTCTACCGGCATCAATAGTACATACCCTGCCGGTATAGCCCTTAAGCTTGGCCTTTAAATCAGCCGGCTTTTTGGAGCTATTGATGACAATGGCACCTTCAGGCTTTAATCCTTTGGTCACGTATACAGAATCCAATAAGGTTTCATCAACCACCACCACATAATCCGGGAAATAAATATTGGAATGGACAGTAGAACGAGTACTGCTTATACGATTGTAGGCAGTAATGGGAGCACCCATACGTTCAGGACCGTATTCAGGAAAGCCCTGCACAAATTTACCGGTGTTGAAGGCTGCATCTGCCAAAAGCAAGGATGCTGTTTTTGCGCCTTGGCCACCACGACCGTGCCAACGAATTTCGACGATGTCTTTCATTTCTTTTCCTCCTCTAAACACTTAATTTTTCACTCAGGCTATAAAAAATCGAAGTAATTTTATAAATATTTAAAATTATTTATTGCTATGATATTTTTTCTTGCACCACTGGTCATAAAAAAACAGGGCGAGAAGCACCCTGTTTTTAGTTGTCCGTTTACTTTCTATACCTGTTAATTACATAACCGGCATCCAAAATCTTTTGCTCAATGAGTCTCTTATGCTCCATATCGCTGCATTCCAGAACCAATGTCATTTCCTGGGTATTAATATTCAAGGAGCTTTGGTACATGGTTTGGGTAATGAAGAGAATATTAGCATTGTTGGCAGTGATTAGTTTCACCAGCTTCTCAGTTTCACCACATCTATCATGCATTACCACTCTGAATTCCGCTCTTCTGCCTTGATTCATCAAAGCCTTATTGATGATTCTATCAATAAAGTTAATATCGGCATTACCACCGGAAACCAAAATTACTACTTTTTTACCCTTGCAATCTACCTTGTCTGCCAAAACGGCAGCTAAAGGAGTAGCACCTGCACCCTCTGCCAAGATCTTACCTTTTTCCATAAGGTACAGCATGGCATTAGCAATTTCATCTTCGGTAACAGTTACAATTTCATCAACGTATTTTTTCACCATTTCAAAGGTAATAGCACCAGGCGTTCTTACGTTAATACCTTCAGCCACAGTAGTAGCTGCGGGGACTGTAATAATCTCACCCTGCTCAATAGATTTCTTCATGGAAGGAACATTAACAGTTTCTACACCAATTACCTTAATCTTAGGATTACTGAGCTTTAAGCCTGCAGCAATACCGGATATCATGCCGCCACCGCCTACAGGTACTAAAACCACATCTGCATCAGGAAGATCTTCCAAAATTTCTAAAGCAATGGTGCCCTGACCTGCAATAACATATTCGTCATCAAAGGGATGAGCAAAAACTGCATTAGTTTCCTTTTGGATTTCTCTTGCCTTAGCATAAGCATCATCATAACTAGAACCACACAAAACTACATTGCCACCATAACCCTTGGTTGCAGAAATCTTGGCAATAGGAGTAGTTTCAGGCATTGCGATAGTGGCCTTAATACCTCTGGCCGTAGCAGCCAAAGCCACACCCTGGGCATGGTTACCGGCAGAGGCGGCAATTACGCCACGTTCTGCTTCTTCAGCAGTAAGATGGGCAATCTTATTAGCCGCACCTCTAATCTTAAAAGAACCGGTTTTTTGGAGATTTTCATATTTGAAATAAACCTCACCGCCTACAGTCTTGCCTAATGCAGGAGATTCAATCAGGGGTGTCTTTTTAGCAACACCTTTAATTGTCTCTTGAGCTTCTTGAATAGATTGTAATGTAACAGTCATTGCGTGCCTTCCCTTCTATTTGCAAAATTCTCAAGTTTTTTTATTATAACATTTTTAAACAAGTGATAATAGTCTAGTCTTTTGAGCTCTATTCTTGTTCTGCTACTACAGCTTCCACTGTTTCGTCATCAGTTTTGGGCTTTAGTTTAAAGCCGGCAATCTTATTTACCAAAACAGCGATAGCACCATCACCGGTAACGTTACAAGCAGTTCCGAAGCTATCCTGTGCCAAGTATAAAGCAATCATCAAAGCTTGTTGATCAGCGGTAAAGCCTAACATGCTTTGCAAAATACCTAGAGCAGCCATAACAGCACCACCAGGCACGCCGGGAGCAGCAACCATGGTAACACCTAACATCAAAATGAAACCAAACATATTGGTAAATTCAATAGGCTTGCCATTTAAGAGCATTACAGCCATAGTGCAGCTGGTCAAGGTAATGGTACTGCCGGATAAGTGAATGGTAGCACAAAGCGGGATAACGAAATCTGCAATACCCTCGCTTACGCCGTTCTTCTTGGTTGCTGCCAAGGTTACAGGAATAGTAGCTGCAGAAGATTGGGTACCGATAGCTGTCATATAGGCGGGAAGCATACCCTTTAACAGCTTGAAGGGATTAGCACCAGCAAAAGTACCAGCTATAGTATATTGGAAAACAAGTACAATTAAGTGTAAGCAAATGATTACTAAGAATACCTTAGCAAATACGGACATGATTGCCACAATCTGACCTGCATAAGTCATATTGGCAAAAATTCCGCAAATATGTAAGGGTAGCAAAGGAATGATAATATTAGCAATAAGCTTCTCTACAATGCTTTGGAACTCGTGCATAACGCTTTTGAATGTAACACCGTTACAAGCTGCAATACCAATACCCAAAATGAAAGCAATAAGTAACGCACTCATAACACCCATGATAGGAGGCATATCTATAGTAAAGAAACCCTTTAAAAGAGCTTCTTCAGGATTAGCAAATTTAGCTGCGTTGCTAGCATCAATGAAATTATGCAGCAAAGCATGATTGGTGAAGAAGGCTAAACAACCTGCGATAATAGTAGAAACATAAGCAATCAACGTAGTCATACCTAATAACTTGCCTGCCGCATTACCTAAATCAGCAATACCGGGAACAATGAAACCAATAATAATGAGAGGAATAACGAAACCTAAGAAATTACCAAAAATACCATTAAACGTTGCCAAAACTTGAATTAAAACAGGAACCCCTAACTTGCCTATTACAATACCGAAAAACAAGCCAATAATTAATCTAGGCAATAAACCTATCTTCTTCATTTGTACGCCTCCTAAAAATTTTACCTGATGAATTTTACTACCATTTACAAATCATCCAAATAAAGCAGCTGTTACATTTGTGTTTCGTCCGTTAAAACTGTCTAGTCTGTATAGCAGCTTGCTCTCCTTGCCTGTACCAAAGTATCACCTGCTACCTAGCACCTCCGTTGTAAATTTATTTTTCTCCGTGATAACTTTTATCTCACTGTGCCTATATTACCATACATGTCTAAATATTGCAAGTTTTTTTATCTTCGTGCAATAAAAATAAACATTAAATTTTTCTTGACAAGGCTAATGCTAAAGACTATAATTCTAGGAAATAACAAATTGCGTTGATTGGGAAAAGTACAAGTTGTGTGGAAGTAACAGAGACCTGCTCATTGGTGGAAGGCAGGATGGAAACCTACTTGGAAACTCACCCATGAGCTTCCTACTGAACACATTGAGTAAGCTAGGACGTGAGACACCCGTTAAAGTGTCAGGCATTGAACGCAAAGTAATTTGCGGTGATGTCAGTAAAGTGGTCGCACCGAGGCGACAAGAAGAGTGGTACCGCAAAGCATACGCTTTGTCTCTTTAATTAGAGGCAAAGCGTTTTTTTATTGGGTCAATCACACTATTTGTTATGAAATACTGACGAGGGGAGGCTCAGGCTTTCATAGTAAATCGTGTCCTTGATTCCTTTTATTTTATTACTGCACTTATAAAAATATCAAAATTCGAAAGAAGGTCCTAACATGAAAAAATTATGTGCTGCGATTGGTAAGTATTTTGGTCTTATTGCTGTTTTATTCTTAATTTTAGGTATGACATTCCCCACCAGTTTTAAATGGGTTTTAGGTAAAGTTGCCGGTATAAGTGTTCTTTCCGCACTTTTAGGCATCGTAATGTTTGGTATGGGCATGACCATGGATGTAGACGACTTTGTCAAAGTCTTAAAACGTCCTAAAGATCTAGTGCTCGGTGCCGTAGCTCAATTCGGTATTATGCCAGGTTTGGCTTTTGTGCTATCCACTGCCTTCAATCTTGACCCAGCTTTAACAGCCGGCGTTGTTTTGGTAGGTACCTGCCCCGGTGGTACTGCTTCTAATGTTATTACTTTCATGTCCAACGGCGATTTAGCCTTGTCTGTTGCCATGACTACTGTCTCCACTCTCTTGGCTCCTATTATGACCCCTCTTCTGACCTATTTGATTATCGGTCAAAAAATTGCTTTCGATCCTATTGGTATGTTCTGGAGCATTGTCCAAATCGTTATTATTCCTATTGCTATCGGCCTAGCTGTTAAATCCTTCCTGCCCAAGTTTGCAGCTGAAGCTTCTAACTATACTCCCGCCGTTTCCGCTATGGCAATTTCCTTCATCATTGCCGGCGTTATCGGTGCCAGCCGCGATAATATTCTGAAAGCTTCCGGCATTATCTTGCTCGTAGTTATTCTGCACAATGTACTGGGCTATGTGCTTGGCTTCATTGTGGCAAGAATTACCGGTCTTAGCTGGAAGAAAGCTATTGCCTTGGCAATTGAAGTTGGTATGCAAAACTCCGGTTTAGCTACCGGTCTTGCTAAGACTCACTTCGCAACTTTGCCTATGGCTACTGTTCCCGGCGCTATTTTCAGCGCTTGGCATAATATTTCCGGCGCTATGCTGGCTTTCTTGTTCCGCAACTACATCACTCCTCACTTCCATCCTGAAGAAGTATTGGCAGCAGATTCTGCCAACACTGCAACAGAAACAGCTAAATAAAACCTTTACATCGTTTAAAGGGACGGTTCCTATTAGGAACCGTCCCTTTTGCTTTCCCCTTTTGTCTTACAGGAAAATATTATATAATAAATACAGCAAAACAAATAATCACAAGGTGGTGCTAGCATGGATTTTCAAGAAAAAATGGATTTTGCAAATTCTCATAATATGTTTGCTATTTACAACGATGTGAAAATAGTAGAACTGGATGGAGATCACTCTGTAGTAAAATGTCATTTTGGTAAAGACGGCGAGAATGCCATGGGTGGTATTCACGGCGGTTTGCTCTTTCTCATGGGAGACGTGGCTGCCGGCATGCTGACCAGAGCTCTAGGCGGTACCTGGGTAACCTTGGACAGCAGCATACGCTATCTGCGGGACGGTCGTAATGCCAATGTCTTAATTTCCAGAGGAAGCGTAATCAAGCGTGGCCGCACAACCACCATTGTCCGCTCCCAAATCACTGCTGAAGGCTCTGACGAAGTATTAGCCGAAGGCGAATTTACCTTCTTCTGTCTGGATAAGAAATAAAAGATAAAGATAAGTGAGGCGGTTACTATTAATTATATGAAGGAAGCAATTATCGAATCTGCCAGAAACTTAACCGCCGGTGATGGCGGTCCTTTTGGAGCAATCGTGGTTAAAGACGGAAAAATTGTTGGCCGTGGGCACAACGAAGTTATTAAAAACAATCAAAAGATTTACTAAAGATTGAACAGTAGAAAACTAACTGTCAAAATAAGAAACCAAATAAAAACGAAGAAGAGGTTTTAGCTTAATATCATAGCTAAAACCTCTTCTTATTTTTTCGTCACCTTTTAGAAAGCAAATCTAGCTTGCACCATCCAAATATTATTCTTGGTAGAACTTCCCTTCTTATATTGATAATTTACACTGTAGGCTGCCTTACCTTTTTCGGCCTCAAAACCCAGACCACCCAGGAAGTACCCGCTATCAGCAGTATCATAGCTGAATTCATCGCTAGCGCCATCGAATTTAACATTTTGGGAAGAGTTACGATGTCCCATGGTCCAAACATATCCTAATTGTGCTTTAGGACGGAAAGTCCAATCATTGGATTTGATTTCGCCAAAGGCCTTTACGCCAATAGGCAACAAGAACATATTCTGCGCATCCGGATCATATTCAATGCCAAGGCTATTGGTATATTTACCTACACCAAGGTGTAAATAACGTAAGCCGGCATACGGTACTATAGACATATTGCCCTTATCATAACGTTGCTCAGCCTTGACACCCAGGGAGAAAGCATCAGCCTTGGGAGAAGCAGTGATAACTGTACCAGTATTAGTTTGAGTAATATCATTGGAGCCGTGGAGATACGTTACGTCAGCCAGGATATTAGTCTTGCCGTTAGTCTTGCGACCGTAGAAGGATAGGCCATAATACTTCGTATCATTAGTAGTAATACTACCGGTTACATCGCCTTTGGCGTACATAACAGCTACGCCGGCAGTAGTATCATTCTTGGTATACAAGTCACTGCCAATTACCACGCCGTTGTATTTCAAGTCATAATTACCATTCATGCCGCCTAAGGACATGTCACTGACTGTCTCTTTGTTGTTAATATAGTTTGCCCAAACATCATGCTCTGACTTAGCATGTCCTGCAAAGGAGAGATGGTCGCTTACCATGTCAGCAAAGGAATTACCTGCTGTATAAGCACCATGCTGCACACCGGCCAGCTCACCCATATTGGCCAGGCTGTTAATAGCATTGATAGTACCTGCGTTGGTAGCGTATACATTACTGTCAACGGTACTGTTGAGGAATGCATAAGCAGCCGTACCAGAACTGGTCAAGGCCTTATCCACTGCATTAGGAGTAATAACAGCGCCGCCAAACACGTTCGCTACGCTATTTAACTCAGAAGTAACAATAAAGGAAGAATCACTTACGGTTCCCGTGAAGGAAATGACCTTACTGCTTGTTAGAATGTTAGCATTTGCCCAACCTGCTGTAATGCCACTGCCTGCTAAGATAGTGTAAGTATTGCCCGTAGCGGCTCCATTAATATATAATTTGGCGCTATCGGAAACAGTAGTAGAGGTAACACCACTCAAGGCAGCTGTGCCACTACTAGCAGCACTACCATCCACCATGGTCAGAGAGTTGGCATTGGCAGTAAAATTACCTGCTGCAGAGACAGTTGTACCATTAACGGTAAGAGAACCTTTAGTACTATCCAAGGTTTGATTACCCTTGAGATACAATACAGATTCAACATTGCCTTCGCCAAAGGTAAGTCCCGTGTTGGCAAACATGGTAGCAGCTTCCGTAGTATCGGTAGAACCGATGGTGACATATTCGTTGGAACCAATGGCAGTCAAGCTGTCGATAGCACCGGCATAAGTAATGGCATTTTGTGCTGCTGCCTCTGTCCATGCTGGATCAAATTTTAGTGTGGCACCATTAAGAACAGCGTTCGCTATGGAAACCTGTGAAGTGGCACTGGTTGTACCAATTTCCAGAACTGCATCAGGAGTAGAAGTCAGGCTGCTCAAATTAGCTGCGCCTGTTAGTGTATTATTACCACCGGTCAGCTCCAATGCTGTATTTAAGGTACCTGTACCTACCGCAATATTGCCTCCGCCGGCAGAGATACCATCTGTTACGGTAGTATTGCCATTAACGTTTAATTGACCATTTGTATTTAAAACAATCGAACCAGTAAGATTCAAGTTTGTATCCTTAGTAACCAGAGAATCACCGATAGTCAAGCTACCGCTTGTACTAGTAGCATCACCCAGTAAAGTATTTGCTCCAACAACCAGTTTCAGATTGCTATCAGCAGCTCCGTCCACCGTCAGCACTTCTCCGCCGGCAGAACCGCCCAGTGTTACATTCTGATTATTAGTAATAATGGCACCCGTAGAACCGGCACCCAGATCCAAGGTCTTGGCTCCAAAACCATTTTTAGCGGTTGTAGTATCGCCGGTAAGCGCTACTCCATCCACAGTTTCTCCCGTAGGAACAGTTGCTGTGCCTATGATTAAATTATTGCCGTCATCTTTTACAGTTACCTTATCCAAGACGGTATCGCCGCCAATGGCAGAAGCTGCTGCCGGAGTAATCGTAGTTTGTTCCGTAGCACCACTGACCAAGGTTCCTGCCATAGTAAGAGTAGTTGCTCCCGCTGTCTTCAAGGCTGCCGTAGCCGTAGTCACGTAATCCACATTATATTTGCTATCATCTAGAATAAGGTTACCGCTTGTGAGCGCAACTTTATCATTGCTTACCACACCGGAATCCTTAGAAGCCAGAACAGTATCATCACTAGTAGTGTCAATGCCATTGGTGAAGATTAGTCCTGAGGTAGTGGTTAAGCTGCCACTACTTAGTACCAAGCCCCTTGCCGGAGTGATTTTAGAGAAATCATGAGTTGTCACAGCAGCACCATCAATATTAACACTGCCGCCAGTAATATTGAAAACGCCGGTCATGTTACCGGCCTTCAAATTGATAGCACCGGAATTGACATTAGTAAAGCTTACCTTAGCCGCATCAAAGGTAGTATTACCAGACAAGTTCACCGTGCCTGCATCAGCAAGTATTTCACCGGTCAGGCTAATAGTCTTGCCGTCACTGCCAACCGTAATCACGCCGCCATCTTTAGCCCACAGGGCCTTAGAGCTAGCCTTGCCAACAGCAGAAATAGTGGCATCGCCCAAAATAGAAACATTACCAGGCCCGTCGGAAGCATACTGAGCATAAGGACCGGCATAAATACCTACGGCATTCTTATAGCCATCATTCACAATAATATTAGTAGTTGTAGCTGCACCAACATTGATGTTAGCTCCACAATCTGAGCGTATACCGAAAGAATCAGAATAGGTTTTACCAGCTGCTTCTTCAGCATCGGCTTGAGCCTTATCAAAAGTAGAATTAGCTGTATTTTGCCCAGTGGTAACATTAATATTTAATTGCTTAGCCTTAATATCTATTGTTCCGCCTGTGCTATACAGGCCTGCTGTTCCATTGGAATAACCCATATTTCCCGTGTCAACACCGGCACCTTCTACATTAATCGTAAAATTGTTAACAGCGTCGGCAACAGAAATATTGTTGTTCCCTCCTAAGATACCAATAGCATTGGTTGCGCCAACACCGTCAGTAATAACAGCATCGATTTCCACATCGCCTTTGGTAAAGTTTACCGTATCATTACCAGCAAAATCAAAACCAATACCATTAGCACCGTAATCACTAGTGGCCTTAATGGTAGTCTTAGCACTATTTAAGTTAACAGTACTCCCACCCATGGCATTTATTGCTTGTGCAGTATAGCCGGTATTAGCTGCGCTCAGCTCTGTGGTAGTGCCATTAAAAGAAACAGTACTGCCACTTACCTGCAATGCATTAACCCATAGTGCATTGCCGCTTGTAGCAGACGAACCGGTAGAAGAGACCTTTGCATTACCATTAAAAATTGTTTGTGCTCCATCCCAAGCATCAAGGCCGGTGACATACATATTTCCACCATTAGAAGCATTCTTCAGTTCTGCTTCTACTGTTGTATCGCCATTAAAGGTAATAGTACCTCCGTCATTATTGCGCACTCCTCTTGCCTGCAAAAACTTGTCACTATCAATAGCACCGTCGACTTTAACGCTAATGCCGGTATTGCCATTGATAGTAATACTTCTGCCACTTTCCGAAGCAATACCATAAATACGTTGGTCATCTGCTGCTTGTGTACCACCGGTAATAGTTATTGTAGCTGCCGTAATAGCTACATCGCCGCCATTAGCGGCTACAGCAGCATATCTATTATTACCTTCCAACTTATAGGAACTACTGCGATCCACATCGTACGCAACAGCTTGTCCTGCCTTGTTGATAGTTACCGGATTCCCGCTGGTTGCATAAATATTAGCAGCAAAAACCGGCTCATTCATTCCAACTACACTTGCTGCCAAGATACCCCCCAATACAACTCTAGCCAACCTTTTGTTTCCCCAAGTTTTTCTCATTTGCAGCTTCACCTTCCTTAGCATAATTTTCTTACCATTTTTCATCATAAAATTGTAAGCTTTCGTTGGAACACTCCTTTGCTTGTGGTAAAACAAATCTAAATAAGTCCTATTTTTATTGTAGCACTCTTGATTTTGCGCGAACAGTATACCAAAGGATACTTTTTTACTTCTGGCATCATTTAAATCTAACTACCTAACACAAATCGGTTGTTTCGTTCTTTCATCTTATATTTTAGCACACAAGAAAATAAAACTGTGTCCCCTTTATGGCACAAAAATGACTATCAGAAAAAAATCAAGGTCCAGACAGACCTTGTTACCGGCCCGGCTGCAAAAAATGGTGAATCAGACTGGTGCGGTTCTTGACCCCGACTTTTTTATAAATGTTGCTTAGGGCTTTTTTGACTGTGACCTCAGCCAGACAAATTTTGCCCGCGATTTCCCTGTTAGACAGGCCATCCATCAAAAGTTGCAAGATTTCCTTTTCCCGTGGTGTTAGGTTGCCGCTACTGTTCTTTTGACTGAGCTGCTGCAGGGACTGGAGCTTTTTTTTCAGGGAGGCCGTTTGGATACGCCGCAGAAATCCTTTTTCCCATCCCTCCGCCATAAGTTTTTTCAGTGGCAGGTCCAGGTACTGCATATGTTCGGCAAATGGCATGATAATACCGTCAGGCTTGGCCAAAAGCAGGGCTTGTTGTAAAAGGCTCAGGCCCTTGTTTTCGTGATTTAGTTTGATGTAAGCAATGGCGGCAAATAATAACAGGTATATTTGAGTCAGGACGCTGGCAAAGTTCACAGCTACTTCGTAATGCATAGGGAACAAACCTATCAGCCGACGGTATTCCTCCTTAAGTAGCAGGTATTTGTCAAAGACCAGGTAGCAAAACGGCTCTACGGGCTGGTACCAGTTCTCAGGTAACCGGCCCTGAGTAAGTTCTTCGGCCAGGCGCTCAGGAAGGCCCAAGATGGAGTATATGCAGCTAGTTTCCAAGGTCAGAGCTTGGCGATACTGAAGCTTGTCATTATTTTTGACATATTCACCGGCCTCATTCAAGAAATAATTTACCTGCTCCCAACTGCCTTTGGTTAAGCCAATTCTGGCTTGCAGGAAATCCGCACAAATACGCGGCGACACACGGTTAGAGCGGCGGGCCAACTCCTGAACCTGGAAAGCCTTGATTTCAGCGTTTTCCAGCTGGCCTTGTAAATACAGCCATTCGGCTTCGGCCATCTCGCCCAGGCACGAGGCATCAATCCTGTCCAGTTGAGACAGCTCCGTCTGAGCCAGTCGTTTTATTTGTACTATCTCCTCCTTCAAAGCACCGCTCCGGCTATGGTACAGGTAGAGCAGAGATGGTGAGCCCAGCGCCAAAAAAGTGCCTATTTTTAAGTTCGGCGCTCCTTGGGGCAGTAGTTGGCAAGCCTTGTGCAGACAACTGCTCATTCTGGTCAAGTCATTAAAATAAGTCAGGCTTTGCATAATCCAGCCATAACCGGTTGCCTCATCTAGAGCCCGCTCTGTCATAAATTCGCTACGCCGCGGCTTAATCCCCAACCGTCTCGCTCCCCCAGCCTGCAAATTCCATTTTTGGTGAGCCCAGAGGTCCATCTCCAGTATCGTTACAGCTAGCAGATGCCGTCTTTTTACCTTGAGCGGCACTTTTTTTAAATATTCGCAGCGTCTGGTCACAGGCCGAGATGCCAAGGCATCGAACCCGCCTTTTTCCACCGCAGTCAGAAGCAACTCTGAGTCCCCGGCTTCTTCGCCCAGCTCCAATGCCTTAGTATACCAGCCCGCGTTCAAGCACCAGGCTGTGGCCTGATATAGTTGCTTCTTTAGCCATGGTTCGCCTCGCAATTTGGCTCGTTTTTTGAGAAAACTGGCAAAAGTAGGCTGAAAGCGGTATTGACACTGCACTACGTCCAAAGTCAAAAACGAGTTACGCGGCAACTCTGTCGCCAAAAGTTGCGCGGCATTGCCCCGTTGCCACATATACTCGGCCTGGGCGATGGTGAAGGTGTCAAAGACCGAGAGCAGCTGCAAAAGTTCCTTCGTCTCAACCGGCATCTTGTTATAAACGCTGTGCTCAATCAAATCGTACAAGGTCGCCAAGTCAGGCTGGGTCAGCTGCTCCTGCTGCTGAAGCAGGTCGTAGTTTTTCATGCCGGAAGACAGGGCGAACAGCTCCTGCGGCCTAATCTGCTTCCAAGCTGTCGAATTGTTCAGATGTATTAATTCCCAGCCCTGGCTGCCGGCTGGATGGTTGCCGGACTTAAGGCAACGCCTGTAGATGAAGGTAGTGCGCTGACATTCGTGAAAGAACAGTGGCAGTCCAGGCTGAGTATCAAGATCGCATTGCGCCTCACAGAACCAGTAATTCTTGCCCAGAGGACGGGCAATATATGACTCATCACTCATAAAGCATGGGAACATCTGCCCCCTACCCGTTTTAAACAAGCGACAAACCGCCTCTTTACCCTCGGCCTTAAGATATTTACCCATACCTACAAAAACGATATCCTCGGACAAAACAGAAAAAAGGTAATCTTGACGGTTTTCAACGAAGTAAGTAGCTAGCACTTTCCGACTAATCTCAATAATCGTTTGTTCAAGTTCCTTGTCCATGACTTGCTCACCTTCTTTACAAAATTAAAAGGCACTCCCATTGCTCGAAATAAAAACTGTAATAAAATCTGAGTTAACCTATCATTATTATTTCATATTTATGCAAAAGTAAACAGTATACGAAAGTATATTTTACCTTAGCATCTTCAATTTAATGTTTCAATCATAACCGCCGGTAGAACCGGTGGTTTGGTCCGCCCCTAGAAGTGGCTCTTACCGGCCACGGCTTAAGCCGTGCCGAATTAAAATCCGTCATTTGCACCACTTTTTTCAATTAGGCCCTTACTGGCCTTTTTTAGTGCTTGGTTTCTGATCCTTTGGCAAACGGATCAACATATTCTTTAGAATTTATGCTGTCTTCTGTGATATCTTCTTGCAGCTGATTCCTGACGTATTCTTCAATCCGTTTGCTGTTTTTGCCAACTGTATCCACATAGTATCCCCTGCACCAGAAGTGTCTGTTGCCATATTTATATTTTAAATTGGCATGTCGGTCGAAGATTATTAGTGAGCTTTTGCCTTTCAGAAATCCCATTATTTGTGATACGCTGTACTTGGGTGGAATCTTGACTAGCATGTGTACGTGGTCGACACAGCATTCTGCTTCTATTATCTCTACTTCTTTCCGTTGGCATAACATACGCAGTATCTTGCCGATATCTACCCTCAGGCTTCCATATATCTCCCGCCTCCTGTACTTAGGTGTAAAAACAATATGGTATTTGCAGTTCCAATATGTGTGTGATAAACTTTGACTATCCAATTGGATGCCTCCCTTGTTATTCGATGTGGTTTTGACGGACCATCATCATTTTAACATGGGAGGTTTTTTTCGCTATAAGCTGTTCAATCTCACCGGCATAGCCGGTGGTTTATTGATTTCGTCCACTTCGTTCCCGAAATCCATCGCTTAAGCAAAATCTACAATGAAAAAAGCTCAGGTGCAAAGCACCTGAGCTTTTTTTACAATAAGTTTTTAAGCTTGCTATATACATGTACCGCATTGTCGTAGAAGAAGCCTTGCCAATGCTCTTCCGGAATGACTAATTTCATTACGTCTATGTAGCTCTTAATATTGATTAAGGGCCAGTCGGTACCATACATAAACTTTTCATAGCGACCCATGTAGTCCATCCACATTCTTATATAAGAAAAGTAATCTCTGTGTCTTTCGAAGAATACTGAACCATCAAATTTGCCTTCCAGTAAGCCGGACATGTCTATGTAGACATTCTCATTTTTAGAGGCAACTTCAATAGCCTCCTTAATCCAGGGATTACCGCAGTGACAAATAACAAAACGCACCTTGGGGAAACGCACTGCCACTTCATCAATGGTCAAAGGATTGGCATACTTTAATTGGCCATGCCCACCGGCTAAATCTCCGGTGTGAAAAGCTACCGGAATATTATAATGCTGAGCTAATTCATACAGAGGAAAATGCAAGGGGTCATAAGCATAAACAGCATTGTAGCCTAAATAAATTTTAAGGCCTACACATTGAGGAGTTTTAACATAGCGTTCAAATTCCTGCGCTGTTTTCTCGGCATTGGCGGGCGTTAATACTTCACTGTCTACGCCGGCACAATAAGCTATTTCCTTAGGCTGATTATATTTAGCCAGGCTAAAAGTTCCCGCCAAATCAGGCACCCTGGGAGTGCTGCCACCATACTGAGCTTTCTCGCCACGGGCATTACCCATGGCAATGGACATTACAACATTGTTTTCCTGGCAGGCTTTCAAATACCCTTCTGAAGTATTAACATGTCCTGCATCTTTGGCCAATTGGTCAAAGCCATCAACTTTATAAAAGTGCATATGTGCATCAATTATTTTCACTACATTATCCCCTTTTATAACACTTCCCTCGTAATGAGGGGTTGGTTTTGTTTAACAAACGGTAATTTTTCCCGTACTGTATTTTTGCATTGTTCCGCTGCATTCATAGTGGCTTGCACAATACCCTGCTGGAAAGTCACTCTGGTATTGTGAGTGTCTATGGATAACATATTACCCTTAGGAACAGTAAAGATACCCTGGTTGATTCCTACAAACCACTGATTGGTTTGCGCTACTCTATGTCTATCTACTTCCAGAGTTACCAAATATTTGGCACCGACTTTATCTGCCATAGCCAGTAGCTGCCTAAAGTTCTTGTCTGTAGCATTTTTATCCAGATTAGATTCAATAACTGTATAGCTAGGAAAAATAGAAAGATATTCTTCCATGACAAAGTGTTTAATATCAGGAGCAAAGCGAGCATCAGGTTCATGCTCCATGGCTGTAAGCGCTATAGCCACAGGCGCTTCATCACCAGTCTTCTGAGTTAAGGGCAAGGGCGGTAAGTAACCGGCAGTAATACCCTGATCTTCTAAATTAAAGAAGTACCGCAAAGCTAAATCAAAATAATAAGAAATAGAATGTTGATTGTCTGTATAAGTTCCCGCTAAATCATAGACTTTGTTTTTGCCAAACTGCTTGTAACCACCAAGCTTTTGTAAGCTGGCAGGTACAGGATCAAAAGTAGTGGTAAGGCGTAATAAATTTACTTTGTCACCATATTCCTTAGCAAAAGCAGCATTGCCAACTGCCGGTCCGCCAAAAGTAATAATAGGAATCTGTTCTTTAGGTACGCCTTTGGCCGCCAAATATTCACCATATAAGGTAGCTACTGCCCCACCCAGGCTATGCCCGGTGAGAAGCAAGGTTCGGTCAGGATTCTTAAGCAAGGTTTGTGGAATATCATCCGGTACTCCATCGCCATCAATATCCACTTCACATTGCAGGGCAGCCAAAGTATAGGCGTTAAACCCTTTGTGAATCTGAGGCAAGGCAGAAGAATCTTCTTCATCTGTTGCTTTAGCTTTTTTCTTTGCATTAAGAGTATCATTGGGATCAAAAGGCTTCTGTCCCGTTGTTAAATCTAGTTTCCAGTCATCCTTACTGGCACTGCCACGAAAAGCCATTACTGTCATTTTCTTACCTTTGTAAGGATTTTGATTTGTAGATACCATGAAGTTAACTGTTACACCATTAACCTTTTGAGAGTAGGGTGTAACTTTAAAACCATATTCTGATAAATAACTATACTCTACAGCTTTGCCGCCCGGCACATAGGTTCCGGCACAGGTTGCCACTGCTAAGGAAACTCGCTTGGCTTCTTCAAAAGCTTGTACAAAGGTTGCTTTATCAGGAACTTTAGTTGGAGTAGCGGTAGCCGCTTCTGCGACCATACCGCAAGACATTAGTAGAACTATTAGTACATTTGTTAACCATTTAACTTTTTTCATAGTATTGCCGCCTCCTTTACGTCAACAAGTTATTATATGCTTATTCTTATTTATGTGCAATTTCCCGCACCAGGACTTTGTTACCTTGTACTTGAAAACGCACATTAAATTCAGCAAAAGAAAGTCCATAGATTCTGTCTGCGTCTTGAACATAACCGGGGCGAGGATCTTGAGCTAAAACTTTAAGCAATACTTTCTGTTTATCCTGAGGCACTTGCGCCAAAAGTTCCGGTGGACACTCTACCTGTAAAGCATAATCATTAAACTTGGTGGCAAACCCGCCCTGAGCATCAGGCACTGCTTCCGTATGGGGCAGATAAGGCTTAATGTCAAAGAGTGGCGTGCCATCCATCAGGTCGCCACCTGTAACCCACAAGATAGGTCCTTGGGCTGTTTCCCATACTATTTTTTCTAGTTTCACCAGAGATAGTCCTAATGGATTAGGTCTAAAAGGAGAACGAGTTGCAAAAACGCCCTTTTGTACATTGCCGCCCAGTCTGGGTGGCCGAACTGTGGCAGACCATTTGTCTCTCAGGTTCTCGGAAAATTCCCACAAGAGCCAGATGTGAGAAAATTCTTCCAGGCCTCTTAAAGCATCAGGATTACGATAGGCAGGCACAAATACAATGCTGCTTGATGCCTCAGGCACTAAGCAGCTTTGTCTGGGAATACCAAACTTACCGGTATAATCATTATGTATATGAGCGATAACATGAAACGCAATATCTTCGCTGTGCACCATCTTCATGCTCCTTTATATTTTTATCATTCTAGCATAAATTTATGTAAACATGCAAACGATGAGAATGCATCATATACTAGGAAGCTTGCGGCTTACAAGGAGCGTAGGACTTTCTCGGTCCACGCGACGCAGTAAACGTAAAAGCTGACAACGTAGATGATGTATTATAATCGTTTGCTCTATGGCATAAAAAAAAACGTTCCACTATCCAGTGGAACGTTCTTTTGGTTTTTTGTCGTTAACTTAGATAATATATCTTATAGTTTAACAACGTTCGCAGCTTGCTCGCCACGGTTGCCTTCGACAACGTCGAATTCAACAGCTTGTCCTTCTTCGAGGGTCTTGAAACCTTCGGATTGGATTGCGGAGAAGTGTACGAATACGTCGCCACCATCTTCACGTTCAATAAAACCATAACCTTTTTCTGCATTAAACCATTTTACTTTGCCAGTCATTGTTCTTGGCCTCCTAAAAAAAATTATTTCCGAAAAACCCCTACTCAACTTCTGTTCAACCTAAGTCTAACATAAATCTTGTCCGAATTTTTCTACCCTCACATTGTAACACACCAAATTTGCTTTTACAAGAAATTTTTCAAGTTTATTTTGATTTTTCTAATTTTTCCCGTTTTAGAGAAAATTTGTTGTCAAACGAGGCTACAAGGCCTTCTTTGGCACTTTTGGGCAATTGTTTCAGCTCATATTCTCTTTTCAGGGCAGAAGATTTATCAGCTAATTCTTCAAAATAAACCAGCTTGTCAACTTTAAAAGCTTTGGTGTATTTTGCCCCTGTTCCTGCCGCATGCTTTTTCAGCCTGGCGCCTAAGTCATTAGTCCAGCCTGTGTATAAAGCCTTGTTCTTGCAGCGAATCATATAAACATAGGCAGTCACTTTATTTCACTACTTCCACTTTTTCCATAACAACATCTTTTAACGGCCTGTCTCCGCCGTCAGTAGAAGTCTTGCCAATTTTCTTTACTATATCCATACCTTCTACTACCTTGCCAAAAATAGCATGGTGGCCATTGAGCCAGGGAGTCGGCACCAAGGTAATGAAGAATTGGCTGCCACCGGTATTAGGGCCTGCGTTAGCCATGGAGAAATAACCCTCACCATCATGTTTCAGGCCTGGCCCAAATTCGTCGTCAATGGTATAGCCGGGACCACCCATGCCTGTACCGGTAGGATCGCCGCCCTGAATCATAAAACCATCGATGACTCTGTGGAAAATCAGGCCATCGTAAAAACCTTTTTCTACCAAGTCAATAAAATTCTTGGTAGTCTTGGGGGCTTTGTCTTCAAACATTTCAGCTACGATGTCCCCAAAATTCGTTGTCATTTTAATCTTTCTGTTTGTACTCATAATGTTCTCCTTTGTATTTTATATTTTTTTATCTTTAACCTTAGTCTTATAAATATGCAAGCCTGTCAGCATAAGGATGAGTCCCGTCAAGCCCATGATATTACCCAAGCTGGTGAAGGTTCCCAAAAAGCCACCTACAAATGGCCCGCAGGCTCCGCCCAACTGATCTGCAGCAGTGCTAAGTCCAAAAGCTTTACCTCTTTCTTCTACTTTAGTAGAATCCACTAAATAAGAAAACAAGTTAGGAGAAGCTCCGGCTAGGAACAAACCATAAACAAAATAAACAACGGCAAAAATCCAAACGTTTTCTACCACAATCTGGAACATATTGACCAACCCTGCACAGATCATTATGATGGCCAATACTTTCACATAGCCATAATCATGGCCTCTGTTCCCCCAGAAGGGAGCACCCATGATACCGGCAATACCTGCCAGCGATAAAATAAAACCGGAAATAGTTACAGCTGAAGGCGCGCCTTGCAAGGCATCATTAACATAGATAGCCAAAAGCGGCTGGATGACCATGGTGCAAGCTTTAACAGTAGCAAAAAGAATCAAGATATAAACAACAACAGGGTTTTGCAAGATTTCTCGCAAATCTGCCAGCATGGCTTTGCCGCCACGATGACTATTGGTTTCCGCAGTAACCTTGGGCTTTACTTCTTCCGCATAAAAAAAGATTAACAAGGTAGCAATACCCAAAAGAAAGGAAGAACCTACGAAAGACATTCTCATGCCAAAAGCCTGGCTTAAAACACCACCTAAGAGCGGTCCTGTAATACTGCCACTAGCATTGGCCGCCTGAATAAGTCCCATACCCCAGCCCATTTTTTCTTCCGGTAAAATTCCTGAAGCAAGAGCCAGGCAAGCCGGCACAAAACCGCTGATAATGCCCATTACTGCTCTGATACCCAATAGCTCCCAGGTACTATGTACTATGGAGCAGCCAAAATAACACAAGGTTAGGCCTACGCCTGCTCTTAACGCATTCTTTTTCTGACCGGAAACATCTCCTCTGGCACCCCAAATCGGTGCCATAAGTCCTGCAAAAACAAAGGTAATGGAAAGGATAACGCCTGACCACATCTTTGCAGAAACATCAGGAAGATGAAGTTCCTTCACTAAAAACAAGGGCAAAAAGGGAACTGCCATACTATAACTTGCACAAACCATAAAGACGCAGGCCCAAATAACCCAAAAGGTCTTTTGCCAATTGGCTTTTTTTATTTCCTTCATACAATCACCCTTCAAATTAAAAATACTTCGTTACCAAAGAGGAAAGCTTGACTCTTTTTCTATCCCACTCCGGTCCTTGCTGTTCAACCAGCACAGTAAGTTGTTTCTGGTCTTCCACATAAAAATTCTCTTTGTCCAGATGCAGGTGGTTGCCCTCCGCTGCCAGCAACTCATCTACCTTACCTTGACTGTTATTGCCCATGAAATGATCTATGGTAAGACGCTTCCCCGTTGTTAAGTCAAAGGTCATGGCATATTGTAAATCATTAACTTCTGCCGTAAGCCCAGTTTCCGCAATAACAGAATTCAAAGGAGAAACCCGGCAATACTTGCAAACCTCTGCCCATTTTTCCCTGTTCTGAACAGTCTTAGTATCATAGGTACGATAATAAATTTTAGGAGTAGTAAACAAGATGCTAAGAATATTATTTTTGTTGTAGGTTACCCGGCATTGTAAATAGCCGCCTACCGGTCCTGTCACATAAGAGAAAATATCCAGATATTTTTTTATTTCAGCATTAATATTTTGGGCTGCCTCTTCCTTGATGCCACTAATTTGTGGATAAGAAATCTGGTAATTTTTATTATCAGTATGCAAAGACTGATCGGCATTCTTTTCTTTCACATCACTGGCAGTATACCAGCCCGTATAACCTTCTCTAGTCGTTACCTTGGCCCATTCTTTGCCGTTGATTTTACGCTTGCCATACAGCATACCCTGGGTACCCTTAAGCAAAGGGTAAATAGTATTAGACGAGTTAATCTCAGGCTCACTACGCAAAAATCCGCCATTAAAGGTAACCCGTTCCATAACATGATCAGTATTAATAAAATCTATCTTAGCCTTCTTAGCCGGCATAATATTATTAGGTACAGAACAGCCTGCCAAACTAAGTAGCAATAAAACTCCTAAACATAAAGCTATAAATTTTTTCAATATGTATCTATCTCCACATCATTTACCACTTAACTTATCCACATAACTAACTGCACTGAGCACTGCTTCCTGCCCCTGACCACAAGCTCTGGAAATCTGCCAGGGCGTACCGGTACAGTCTCCGGCTGCAAAAATACCTGGAATGTTGGTCTTCATTTGTAAATCTACCTGAATAAAATTGCCATTCATGGCCAAATCTGGCAAAATGTTGCTAACCGGATCTGTTTCTCTGAAAATAAAAACTCCATCCGCTTCCAAGATTCCTTGATCCGTAACCACTGCCTCAGCTTTGGTCTCACCTTTTATTTCCTTGGGCTTGGCATCAATAACCTTAATGTTGCTGTGCTGCCAAGGTTCGGTCGGCTTATAGGTAAGCATAGCTGTAACTTCGCTGCATAATTCGCCTAAGAATTCAATATCTTCCTTAGCAGAAGGTAGAGCGGCAATAACTGCTACCTTTTTGCCTTTATAAAAAGAACCATCACAAGTAGCACAGTAGCTTACGCCCTTGCCAAGTAAAGCATTTTCTCCCGGTAATTGATGAGAATGAGAAGTACCCAAAGCCAAGACAACGCTTTTGGCTTCATAAACATTCTCCGCTGCTGCCAGCATAAAACCAGGGTCCATAGGCATAATGCTTAGTACCTTGTGCTTTATGATGGTAGGATTAAAGCTTTCCGCCTGAGCTAAAAATTTATTCATCAGGTCATTACCACTAATATCAGGCAAACCTATATAATTTTTTATCAAAGTGCTTTTTCTGAGGGCCAGGCCAAAATCCCCGGCATCAAAAAGAGCCACATTTTTATGTCTTACACCTGCCGTAGCCACAGCTGCAAGTCCTGCCGGGCCTCCGCCTACAATAGCAATATCAAACATAAGTCTTTCCTCCCGCTAAAATATTGTTATTAGAATATTATACTACATCTTAGCTAATTTACCTAAAAACAAAGGAGACAAGCTTAGCTTGTCTCCTTGCTTTTATTTTGTTTTCTTGGGAACAGCATAATTTAACGGATTGACCTGTTCGCCATTTTGCAGTACTTCGAAATGAACATGGGGTCCTGTACTAGCTCCGCTATTACCTACATAACCGATGACATCGCCCTTTTTAACCACCTGACCAACCTGAGCAACAATAGCGCTCATATGTCCATACGCAGTTTCTAAGCCACCACCGTGATTAATACGTACATAACGACCATAGCCGCCATTCCAGTCAGCCATTTCTACCACACCGGAATTGGAGGCTTTAATAGGCGTGCCATAATTCTCTGCTATATCAAGACCGGGATGATAATCTCCACCGCCACCAAAGGGATTAACTCTATAGCCAAAGTAGGAGCTTATTTCGCCACCATCTAAGGGCCAAATATAGCTACCATCACCTACATTGTTCAACTCATTTAACATATTAAACAAGTTTTCCTTCTTATAGGCTAACCGTTTAACCATGATTTCATCTTGTACTTCCAAGACATCCAGCTTGTCTACTGTCTTATTGCTGCCTTGGCCAGCCTTATCCAAGTTTTGAGATTCCTTATCGATCTCACCCTTAGCAACGCCATCGCCATCTTGAGCCAGCTTCTTACGCACCGCTGCCTCCAGAGCTGCTACCTGAGCCAGTTCTTTCTGCATCTTTTCATTGTCATCAATAAGCTTCTGCAATCTTTCAGTGTAGACGCCATATTCTTCCCTGTAGTTTGCCAGCTCCTGGCGCTCTTGTAAGGAAGAGTACCAATAAAGTCCACCGGCTACTACCCCAGAAAAGCAAGCAAAGAAAAAGAGTGCGCAAAAAATAACCGTTACTTTCCCAAGCTTAAAGGTTTTAGACCCTGTAGCAGTTGGCCAAGTAAAGGTGATACCTGTAGCTTCTTTTGTTGTATTTTGTGCTTGCTCTTTTTTGTCCATTTTACAGACCTTCCAGTCAGTTTCACTGGTTGTAATTATGTCACAACATACAGCAAAATACAAGCTTTATGGCAATTTTGCCACAAAAAAATCACATCTCAAAATCAAGTGTGGGTTTCTCTTGCTTTTCTTTTTCTACCTCGTTTTAGTGGCTTCAACCCAGCTATGCCTTCCGTCATATATTTTCGTTCCCACTTACAGATTATGCCGGAATTTGGTATCTTAAAATGCATGGCAGTTTGCATGAAGGATGCGCCATTTTGCCATCTATAATCTATGACCATTTTCTTAAAGTTCTGCGAATAGGTTTTCTTATTTACCTGTATTAATTGCTCCATGCCACCATTTTTGTACCTAGCTACCCACTCTCTTACTGTTTTATGTCCAACCCCATGTTCCTTATAAATGGCAGCATAGGTTTTACCGGACATTCTTTCCTCAACCATGTTTTTTCTAAATTCGAAAGTAAATTTTGTCATACGAAAATGACACCTCCGCAGATGATTTACAGGTTCAACATTAACTTATTTTCCTCAAAAATGGAATACTTTTTGCAAAAGTGGTCGTTTTTTGTCAAAAGTGGTCGAAAAAAAGGAATTTTATGCTTAAGAAAAATGTTATAATTATTTTGTTATTAGGGAGGTTTAACCATGTATGTTGCCATAGTCGATGATAGTAAAGCTGATGCTACCCAGACAAAAGAACTTGTAGAAAAGTATTTGACCGAACTCTTGCCAAAAGGAATAAAGGTTTTTTACGAATTTTTTGCCAGTGGAGAGGAATTCCTGCAACATTTTTCGCCAGGCCATTACGCTTTTATAATCCTAGATATCTATATGTATGAATTAAATGGTATGGAAGTTGCCAAAAATGTTGCTGCTCAAGACAAAAATTGCAACATTATTTTCTTAACTACCAGCACAGAACATGTGCTAAGTGGCTACTCTGTCCATGCTGCCGGTTATGTTCTCAAACCGTTAGCAGAAAATAATCAGCAATTGTGTCAGGCCATAAAATATTGTTTAGGCAAAGTACAACTATCTGAGGCTTTGCTTATCGTCCATATGGATAATGTAACAGTAACTATTCATTTGGATGAAATTTATTACTTAGATTGCCAAAAAAATCGTTTCGTCCTATTACATATGGCTAACCATTCCCTGAAAACCTCCAGCAGCTACCAAGAATGTTTAGACCAGTTGCAAGATGACCGTTTTTTGGAATGCTACCACAGGCTTTTGGTAAACATGGATTGCATTACAGCTATGCGGGAAGATACCTTCCTCTTAAAAAACGGTGATGCTATTCCTATTAGCAGACGTAAAAAGAGTGAAGTAAAACAGGCTTATCTAAATTATCTTTCTGAACATTGAGGTGTCCTATGCAAGAATTTGTAATTGCCGCTTTGCTAGACGTCTTACTTTTACCCAGCCTTTTGTTGCGCTATTTACCATTTAAACAGTTTATCACCGCAACACAAAAAAAACACCTGGTCTATGCCTATGGTGTTTGGTTTGTGTTGCTATTGGTCATTGATTATTATTTTCTTGTTAATTATGGTATAAATATCCAGTTCTATAAACTTACCACAATGATAAGCTGGTTGCCTTACCTGTGTATAAACATCCTGCTTATTCCCCATCATCTTGAGCACCATATCTTCGTAGCTGGCATGCAATGTATTTACGTCATGCTTGTACATGGTTTAGCCATCTTTTTATTGGTAGGAATTTTCCCCAATTTTGACATGATACAGTTTTGCTACTATCAAACAGGCTTGTACATGCTCATCTTTGCGCTCACTTATTCCTTTATTAAAAATTTCTTCAACAAGGTGTTTTTGGCAAGACATGCCATTAATAATCGCGCTTACTGGCGTTCTGCTTGCCTCTTACCTTTTTTGATTGTTGCAGATATTATGTATCTTTCCTATAGCGATACCATCTTAGCTAACCAGCTGGCTATTCCAAGATTAATTCTCCTACCTACTTTCATCTGTTTAGTATATGCCTTCTCCTACGATGTTCGTAGTCTGGAAGATAGAGCCAGCTTACATGCCACTAACAAATTTCTGAGCATGCAGCTTACTTCTTTAAAAGAATATTCTCACTTCATAGAAGGTGCTAATCAGAAAATGGCTGTAATTCGCCATGATATCCGCCATTACAATCGCTTATTAATTAAGCTTATCCAAGATGGCGAATTTGATGCTGCTTTGAAACTTATCACAGCTAACGATGAACATATGGAAGAAACTGCCATCAAATCCTTCTGTCCCAGTCCCATCATCAACGCAGCCTTGTCTTTGTATATTAGTAAAGCTGAACAAGAACAAATTCCTCTCTCCCATAAAATCATCCTGACTTCCTTACTCCATGTAGACGAAAATGAATTAGCCATGTTGATCTGCAATCTGCTGGAAAATGCCATACAGGCCAATTACAAACAACCTGAAGAAGCACGAGGCATTGCCATTACTGCTAAAGCAGAAAAGAACCAGCTTATCTTGGCTGTATCCAACCGCTTTGACGGCGATGTTCCTCTCAGCGACGACGGCTTGCCCTTTAGCAATAAAGCCGGTCATGGCCTCGGTACACGTGCCTTGGCAGATTTTAAGGAAAAATATCATGCTACTGTACTGTGTAGCCAAAAAAACGGCTGGTTTAAGATAATGATTTATACCGCCAATGAAGGCAATTAAAAAGAGCTGCTAACGCAGCTCTTTTATTTTTATTCTTATTTTTATGTTTTATGCCCTATCCTTAAACATGCCTAGTTTCTTCCCGGCATTAAGTAGTTTCCTGCCAACTAAAGGTAGCTCTTCCAAGTCCTGGCGGGTTACGCCGCCTAAGGCCATCAGCACGCCGGCATAAACAGGAACGGCCAAAATCATGGAACCTAAAATATTCCAGGCACCCCAAGAAGTCGTTACTCGTAAGAAACCTACCACGGCAACACCCATGATTCCTGCTGCTACAACTGTCTTCAGCAGTTCTTTAAGAGGCAGAGAGAACTGGGTATATTTATAAATAAAGAACAAATTCAAAATAGCAGCCACACCAATATCTGCTACTGTAGCCCAAGAGGAACCCATGATTCCCAGACTGGGCTGAGCGGTTAAGGTCCAATTCAAGATAACCTTACAGCCAGCTGCAATAATCATATTCACTACCGGAATGGTAGTATGCTCCAAGCCTTGTAAAATACCTGTGCTTACCTGATGAAGTCCCAAAAGGAAAATAGCCACGCTCATGATTTCAATGGCAGGTGCAGCTCCCGGTGCATTATAAATAATACCGGCAACCTTTTCTCCTAGTACAAAAAGTCCTACACTACAGGGAATGGTAATCATGGCAGCCACTCTAAAAGCCGTCTTAACTTTTTCTTTAATACCGACAAAATCCTGCAAAACCCTGGATTCGGAAATAGCCGGTACCAGGCTAATGGCCAGTGCTGCCGTTAAGATGGTGGATAGATTAACCAAAGGCACTGCCATACCTGTTAAATAACCAAACAGGGTAGTTGCCTGAGCTACAGTATAGCCTGCTACTTCCAAACGAGCCGGAACGATTAAAAGATCTAAATTAGAAACAATAGGCAACATCAAGCTGGACATGGAAACCGGCAAAGCCAGTACCACCACTCTCTTAATGATAGCCATGGCAGGTTCAACAGTTGCTTCCATATTTTGCTTTAGTGCTTCTAAATGAAATTTCTTCTTCAGTCTATAATAGAAGAAAAACAATACCACTAGACCACAAAATGCACCTGCACCTGCGCCCATACTAGCTCCTGCCGCTGCATAGGCAAGGCCTTTAGGTAAAAGCAGATAGGAGAAAACTATCATGGTAACTACCCTGATAGCCTGTTCGGTAATCTCAGAGCAAGCAGTAGGCGTCATAATTTGCCAGCCTTGGAAGTAACCACGGAAGCTGGCCAGGAAAGTAACGAAAAAAACAGCCGGAGCCAAAGCTATAATAGAATAGTAGCTTCTGGCATCACGAATCCAGTGATAATCAATCAAGAAACGAGCCCCGAACAAGAGACACAAAGAAAAAAATACGCCGGTACAGAAAAGTAACCTTAAGGTTACATGGAATACTCTTTGGGCACCCCAATAGTCCTGTTTGGCCAATTTTTCCGCCGTAATGATGGAAATAGCTACAGGAATGCCGGCAGAAGATACGGTAATGGCCATCAAATAGATGGGAAAGCCCATTTGGTACAGTCCTATTCCCTCGCCGCCCATGACTCTGGACAAAATAACCCAATTAAGGGCCCCGATAACCTTAACCACTATACTGGAAATGGTTAAAATCATGGTTCCCTTGAGAAATTTATGATTATTATTGGAAGAATTTACGTCATTTGTCATTTAATTCCGCCTTTGTAAAAATACCATTATTATTTTAGCATAACAGCGCCAAATAAAATAGTGTTTTTCCAACATTCGAAAGTTACGCATTTATGTGGTGTTTTAACTATTTTGTGCTATAATGGTTTGGTACAAAGGGGTGCATTATGTCTACATATAATGTCGGTTTAGACATTGGTTCTACCACTGTCAAAATCGTTGTGATTGATAACAAAAACAATTTAATATTCTCTCGCTATAAGCGTCACCAGGCAAACATCGTCAATGTTCTCCTGGAATTTTTTACTGCCTTGCGTTCTCAAGTCGGTTCCAGCAATCTTAGGCTGACTATTACCGGCTCTGTAGGTATGGGTTTTGCTGAGAAATTTAATCTGCCATTTGTGCAGGAAGTTATTGCTTCCACCAAATGTGTAAGAACCATGTATCCTGACATCTCCACCATTATCGATATTGGCGGTGAGGATGCTAAGATAGTTTACTTAAAACCGGATGGGTCTGCAGACCTAAGAATGAACGGCAACTGTGCAGGCGGTACAGGTGCCTTCATTGACCAAATGGCCATTTTATTAAATGAGCCTGTAGAGAACATGAACACCTTGGCAGAAGCAGCAACACACACTTATGCTATTGCTTCCCGGTGTGGTGTTTTCTCTAAAACTGATATTCAAAATCTCTTAAGCAAAAACGTAAGCAAGCCTGATATTGCTGCTTCTATTTTCCACGCCGTAGCCATTCAGACTATTTCCACTTTATCCCATGGCTGTACTATTACGCCCAAGGTCCTTTTCTGTGGCGGACCTTTAACGTTTATGCCTGCTTTGCGCAAAGCCTTAATGGATTATTTGGAATTACCTTATGCAGATTTCTTTGTTCCGGAAAAAGCCAATTTATTACCTGCCTGGGGCACTGCTTTAAGTGCAGACAACGCTCCCAGCTTAACAGTAGATAAAATTTTGGCTTTGTTAAATGATCCTGTAAAGCCAAATGTTCGGTCAGAAGAAATTCTTCCTGCCATTTTCACTTCTCAGGAAGATTATGCTGCTTGGCGTAAGGCTAAAGAAGCAGACTATATTCATAAGGTTTCTTTGAGCAAGGATACCGGCACTGTTTTCCTCGGTATAGATTCCGGTTCCACTACTACGAAATTAGTAGTTATTGATAGTGAAGAAAATATTCTCTTTACTTATTACCTGCCTAACAACGGTAATCCTATTGCCGCAGTACGTAAGGCTTTGGATGCTTTCCACGCTGAATGCATAAAGCATAATGCTAATCCCATTATCATGGGCAGTTGTTCTACCGGTTATGGCGAAGATTTAATCAAGGCTGCTTTTAATTTAAATACCGGCATTATCGAAACCATTGCTCACTATTTGGCTGCGAAAAAAATTAATCCTAAGGTTTCCTTTATCTTGGATATTGGCGGACAAGATATGAAAGCTATTTTCGTAGATAATGGTATTCTGTCCAGAACAGAAATTAACGAAGCTTGTTCTTCCGGCTGCGGTACTTTCATTGAAACTTTTGCCAAGAGCTTAAATTACGCTGTAGAAGATTTTGCCCGCATTGCCTGCCTGGCTAAAGAGCCTTGCGACTTAGGTACACGCTGCACAGTCTTCATGAACTCCAAGGTTAAGCAAGTACTTAGAGAAGGCGTTACCACCAGCGACATTGCTGCCGGTTTATCTTATTCTGTAATTAAGAACTGTTTATATAAAGTGTTAAAGTTAAAAGATGGTAGCGAGCTAGGTACTGAAATAGTACTTCAAGGCGGTACCATGAAAAATGATGCCGTAGTACGTGCCTTCGAACTCTTAACCAACACCACCGTGCACAGAAGTAATGTTCCGGAAATCATGGGTGCATATGGCTGTGCTCTGCATGCTAAAGGAAATGCTCAGATGAGTACTTCCTTAGATGCTTTGCTCAAAGTAGCTGATTACACTACTACAACCTTAAATTGCAAGGGTTGTGAGAATTGCTGCTACATTCAAAAATATGCTTTCTCTAATGGCAACATTTATTATTCCGGCAACAAGTGCGAAAAGATATTTACCAACGAGGGCAAGGATATAGTCCCTGGCACCAATATCTATGACTATAAATATGATTTGCTCTTTAACAGACCTGCTAAGGAAGATGCTAAGCGTGTCATCGGTATTCCTCGTTGCTTAAACATGTATGAGAACTATCCCTTCTGGCATGCTCTCTTTACCTTCTGTGGACTAAAAGTACTTTTGTCCGAACCTTCCAATTTATCTGCTTACGAGCATTCTGTGCATAGCGTCATGTCAGATAATATTTGTTTCCCTGCTAAATTAGCTCATAGCCACATCAATTATTTAATTGAGAAAAAAGTTGATAGAATCTTCATGCCTTATGTGGTTTATGAAAAACAGGAAGACAGCAGGCAAATCAATAGCTTTAATTGTCCTATCATTACCGGTTACCCTGATGTCATCAGAAGCGTAACACCTACGGAAATTCCTATTGATGCTCCTGTCATTACCTTTAAGGATGAAAAGAAACTTAAGAAACAACTTACCAAGTATCTTGGTTATATCGGTGTCGATCTGCTTACTATTAAAGGTGCTATTGCCTCTGCTTACAAAGCCCAGGCAAGTTATGAAGCTACCATGAAAGCCAAAGCTAAAGAAATTTTGGCAGACAGCGTAGCTAATCATAAGATTACCATTGTCTTAGCCGGCCGTCCCTATCATGCTGATCCTTTGGTACAGCATAAGCTATCTTCTGTTATCAGTGCTATGGGTATCAATGTCATAAGTGAAGATCTTGTACGTAATGATGAGCTGGTTGAAATTCATGATGCTTATCTCACTCGTCAGTGGGCTTACATCAACCGCATTATTAAAGCTGCAGACTGGGTAGCTCGTCAAGATGCCAGTGTGCATTTCATGCAGATGACCTCCTTCGGTTGCGGCCCTGATGCTTTCTTGCTAGATGAAGTACGTGGTATTCTTCACAGACATGGCAAAGCTCTTACTATTTTAAAAATTGATGATGTAAACAACATCGGTTCCTTAAAACTGAGAGTACGTTCCGTAATCGAAAGCATAAAATATAACAATACTTCTACTAAAGTAGATGAGCCCTTTATCTCTACCAAAGTTTTTGGCAACGATTGTCAGGGCTACACTCTACTGGTTCCTTACTTTACTGATTTTATTTCGCCCTTAATCCCTTCCATCTTTAAACTCATTGGTTATAATTTAGTAACCTTGCCCAAGAGTGATCTGGTTTCTGCAGATATGGGATTAAAATATGCTAACAACGAAGTATGTTATCCTGCTACCTTGGTAGTTGGTGATTTCCTGAGAGCTTTAGGTACCGGCAAATACGATTTAAAGAAGACTGCTGTAGTGCTCACCCAGACAGGTGGTCAATGCCGTGCTACCAACTACTTAGGCTTGGTAAAACAGGCTCTGGTGTCTGCAGGCTATAAAGATGTCCCGGTTATCTCTGTAAACAACGATAGCAGATTGGGCAACCTACAACCTGGTTTTAAGATTAACTGGCTAAAGATTGGCCGACTAGCTGTAGTTTCCATTCTCTTTAGCGACTGCCTATCTAAGTTCTACCACGCAGCCGTAGTCAGAGAAACCAGCAAAGGACAAGCTGCTGCCTTAAGAGATAAATATTTAGGCCTGGCAGTAAAAGCCATTGAGAAAAATAGTTTAAGTGATCTCTTTAAGCTATTAAAGGATGCTGCCTTGGAATTTAATACCATCAGCAAGCCTGACCTTAAATTGCCGCAGGTAGGCATTGTGGGAGAAATTTACTTAAAGTTTAATGCTTTCGCTCATAAGAATGTAACCACCTGGTTAATGGATCACGATATTGAAGTTATGCCACCTATGCTGAGCAACTTCTTCCTTCAATTTTTCGTAAACAGGCTAACCAACAAGAAACTTTTCCTGGATACTGATAACATGCCTACTATTTTAGTTGATTTTGTTTATTCTTGGATTACCAAGCAAATAAATAAAATTAACAAGATTGGTCAAAGCTTTACCTACTTTACACCTTTCGATGATATCTTCGATGAGGCCGGCAACGGCAGAGATGTCATCAGCATGGCCGCCCAGTTCGGTGAAGGTTGGCTCCTGCCGGCAGAGATTGTCAGCTTTGCCAAGGAAGGCATTTATAATGTCATCAGCTTACAGCCTTTCGGTTGCATTGCTAACCATATCATCTCCAAGGGTATAGAAAAGAGAATCAAGGATCTCTATCCTCAAATGAATCTTCTCTCCCTAGATTTTGATAGCGGCGTCAGCGATGTCAATGTCATGAACAGACTCTTGCTCTTTGTTACCAACATCAAAGTTACTGATTTAGCAGTCAGAGCTAAGAATCAAGAACTAAAAAAGCTTGGCAAAAAGCCTAAAGAAGAAATAATGCTTTAAAAAAAGACATAAAAAAAGTGCGATGCATTTGCATCGCACTTTTTATTTGTCTTAAGCTTCGGTAGGTTTATCAGCCAAATCAATTTGACCGTTCTTAATCTTCTTTGCTCTTACCCAGAACAGGCAGAAGCAAATGATAGCGAACACAATACCAACAGGATAAGAGAAGCTAGCACTTAATTTCAAACCTTCCTTAGCCATCAAGATGTATGTGCAGCTTACAGCACTCATGAAGGTTGCAGGAATAATAGCAATCCAGTAGTTACCTTTGTTAGCATATAGGTAAATACCACCAGCCCAAAGAACCATCATAGCCAGGGTTTGGTTGGTCCAAGAGAAATATCTCCAAATAATGGAGAAGTCGATTTGGGTCAATGCAGCGCCAATGCCAATGATAGGAACGGACAGAGCCAAACGTTTTTGCCAGTTGCTTTGGTCAATCTTGAACCAGTCGCAAACGGTATAACGAGCACTACGGAATGCAGTATCAGCAGAAGTAACAGGGCAAGCAATAACGCCCAACATAGCAATAACGGTACCAACAGGTCCCATCAAGCCTTTGCAAATATCATATACAACACCGCCGGCGCCTTTGTAGGTAGTCATAGCAGTTTGCAAACCAGCAGAACCACCATAGAAGCAAGTACCAGCTGCTGCCCAAATCAAAGCGATGATACCTTCGCAAACCATTGCACCATAGAATACCTTGTGTGCATCTCTTTCAGTCTTAATGCAACGAGCCATCAAAGGAGACTGGGTTGCATGGAATCCGGAAATAGCGCCGCAAGCAACGGTGATAAACATAATAGGCCAAATAGGAGTATGTTGAGGATGTAAGTTAGTGAAAGCGATTTCAGGAATATGATAACCGTTCACGAACAACATAGTGCCAACACCTAAAGCCATGAATATCAAGCAGAAACCAAAGAAAGGATAAATTCTACCAATTACTTGGTCAATAGGAACGAATGTTGCGATAAAATAATAAGCCAATAGAATTACTAACCAGAAATTGAAGTTCATCCATTCCGGAGTAATCTTAGTGAGCAGGCCAGCAGGGCCGGTAGTAAATACAACGCCTACCAGGATTAACAATACTACTGAGAAACCACGCATGATGCTCTTCATGATGTCGCCTAAGTATTTACCAACGATTTCGGAAATACTGCCACCATCATTACGCTCGGACAATAGACCGGAGCAGAAGTCATGCACACCACCTGCAAATATGGTACCGAAAGTAATCCAGAGGAATACTACAGGTCCCCATAAAGCACCAGACAAAGCACCGAAAATAGGACCTAAACCGGCGATGTTCAATAGTTGAACCAGGAATACTCTAGGAGTAGCCATAGGCACATAGTCTACGTCATCTTCCAGTCTGTAAGCCGGTGTCTTCCTATCGTCGATAGGGGGTTGGAAGCAGCTCTCAACGTAGCCACCGTAAACAAAATAACCAATAATTAAAATTGCTAGACACACTAAAAAGCTAATCATTGTTGTTACCTCCTTGTAACTTTTTTTCTTTAATGCATTGCTATAATTCCGTTATCCTCTCCCTTCGTAATTTTAATTATAGTACGCATTTCACAAAAAAGCTACAAATTTGCTTTTTTTAGACCTAATATACTAGTTTCATTCCCCCAAATTTAACATCTTTACATCAAAACATTAAAAATGCGCTTATTGTTGTAAACATTATTAATTAGGTTCTTTTATCTGTTAACTCGTGCAGCAAAAATATATTTATAGTAAAAATAACAGAACCGTTTCCTTATGACAAAGAAATTGTTCTGTTATATTGATCAACATATTTTCAAAAATATATTTATAACAAAAAACAGAACAGTTTCCTTATGACAAAGAAACCGTTCTGTTATATTGATCAACATATTTTCAAAGATATAGATTGTTGTAGATTATGTCTACTATAGAAGACATTAATTAATCGTCTACATATTCCACGCCAATTTGCTCCAAAACCTTATCTACAAAAGGACGATTAAAACCTTTACCGGAATTAATATCTGCCAATTGACCTTCTTCTTTCTTATGTACGGCAGCGGCTTCCTTTGCTAATTTTTCTGCTTCTTCCGGACGAATAACTATAACGCTGTCTCCATCTCCTACTAAAATATCACCGGGATTGATTACGATATTACCAATGGCTACAGGGAAATTAATTTCGCCGGGGCCATTCTTATAAGGTCCGTTAGGAGTTACGCCGCGAGCATATACAGAGAAGTCTGTAAAAGCAGAGAGCTCGTCATAATCACGGATACAACCATCAACAATAAAGCCTGCAATACCACGGCTCTTAGCGTAAGTAGACATAATCTCACCACATAAGGAACGACTCATGCTACCACGGGTAGCAATAACCAAGATATCTCCGGGTTGGGCTAAATCTAATGCTTTATGGAACATTAGATTATCTCCGGCAGGAGCCATGACCGTAAATGCCACACCCAGCAAGGGTGTATGATTAATAGGTCTGATGCCGGCATCCAATGCTGCAGTACGGCCCATACAATCATCAATGTTTGCTACGGGAATTCCGCGGAAAGCCTCAATTAATTTTTTGTCAGGACGAACAATATTTTTTCTAATACGACAACCAATAGACATAGTTTATACTTCCCTTCTAATTTTATTTACCTTGTAATTTTTCAATAGCTTTTTTCATACGTTTCATACCTTCTACGATGCGTTCATAACTGCAAGCATAGGAGAGACGAATATAACCTTCGCCATTTTTACCAAAAGCAGAACCCGGTACAGTTGCAAGCTTAGCTTCTTCTAATAAATAGTTGACAACTTCAGAGGAAGTTTTGCCCAAAGATTTTACATTCATGAAAATGTAGAAGGCTCCTCCCGGATTCTTGCAACTAACACCAGCAATGGAGTTGATGGCTTTAACTGTATAATCTCTTCTTCTCTTGTATTCCTTTACCATCTCCTGAACCTCAGGTTCAGCTTCCTGTAAAGCAACAACGCCGGCATCCTGCACGAAAGAAGAAGCACAGGTGCATAAGTACATATGAGCACGTACTAAAACTTTAATTAATTCTACAGGTGCAGCAATATAACCTAACCGCCAGCCTGTCATGGAATAACATTTGGAAAAACCATTCAGAGTTATGGTACGCTCTTTCATGCCAGGTAAAGAAGCAATACTGATATGCTTGGCTTCGCCATAAATAATCTTTTCATAAATTTCATCTGAAAGAATAAGTAAGTCATGTTTCTTAGCAATGTCTGCCAATTTTTCCAAAGTTTCTTTACTTTGCACTACTCCTGTAGGATTACAAGGAGAGTTGATGACCATCATTTTAGTTTTGGGCGTAATTAACTTTTCAATTTCTCCTAAATCAATTTGGTAGTCATTTTCTTCTAGCAGAGAATAACTAACAGGTTTGGCACCAAAAAAATTAGGTACGTGAATGTAATTCAACCACACAGGATCAGGAACCAATACCTCATCACCAGGATTTAAGAATGATGCAATAGCAGCATACGTAGCTTCTGTAACACCGATAGTCACTATGATTTCATCTGCTGAATAATTTACATGATTTTCCTTTGTTAGTTTCTCGGCAATAGCTTTGCGTAAACTTGGTGTGCCATAATTTGATGTATAAAAAACATGACCTTCTTTTAAACTCTCTGTGGCAGCATCTTTAATAACTTGAGGAGTATCAAAATCAGGACGGCCAATCTCCATATGAATAACATCAATGCCCTCCTTTTGCATCTGGTTGGCTCTTTCCATCATGAGGCGAATACCTGAAAAAGGTAAGGCTTCTGTGCGTTCTGCAGCTTTAAACATATCTATTCTCCTTCCAATTCTTTACCAGAATAACTTCTAAATCAAGTTCATCCTGTTTTTTTCAACTTTATTTTTATTATACTTAGGCTATATTTATTTGTAAAATGAATAATATCTATCTTTTTTATTAACAATCTTAATATATCGCTTCACAAAAAATAACTCCGTACAAATGGAGTTATTTTTTAGTTTCTACAATACACCTATTTTTTACAATTACCAATGTAATATCTGCCAAAAGGTATTTGAAACTTTCTCTCAGCAATAAATTTATCTAGCATCTCTTCAACATATTTTATAGATTTATTTATTTTTGGATCTCTACTTTTGTGTGTAACTTTATAACATATCCTATCAGGAGGTTTATTCTCTATCTTACTTATATAGAAAGGTCTAGTTTTACAAAATTCTTGAATAACTGAAACAGGAGCAATCATCCAATAATTTCTTTGCATCCAGAGTCTAGAAGCCAGTGATATGGTGTCAATACTAATACGGGGTCTCGGCATTCTTGTAATCCATTGATCGTGCCATATCTGATAGTTATTGTCCCAACTAAGAAATATTTCTTGATTAGGGTCTAACTCTTTTGTATGTATTTTTTCCTTATTTATCACTGGTGGATCGGATTGAATCAAATATAGTTCTTCTCTAAATATTTCTTCCGTTATAACATTTTTATAGTGTAAATTATGATATACGAACGCCATATCAATTTCATGATTCTCCAGTAAATTATATAGTTCTGAGGAATGGTGCGTTTGAATTCTAATATCCAAAGGTAGCGAACCCTCTAAAAGTCTAGAATAAAATGGTGCCAAAAAAGCAACATTAAGACTATCTGTAACACCAAGAGTAACATAAAAGCTTTCTTGATTTTCTTTTAATGCCTTGGTTTCTTTCATTAAAGCAATCCATCGTTGAGCAATAGCTACAAATTCTTCTCCCTTGTTCGTAAGTTGTATGGTCTTATGTCCTTTCTTACGTATTACAAGAGGAACTTCCAAGCTATTTTCTAACAAATTTAACCTGTGGCTAACAGTAGGTTGTGATAAAAACAATATATCCGCTGCTTTAGTAATACTCTTTGTCGCAACAATTGTTAGAAATATTTCTATGTCCTGATAATCCATGTTTTCCTCCTTTAACAATGCACACCTAAAACAAAATATTTACCAATGTTTTGTTTACTAAAAGTAATAATCATATATTTATTTTATAAATATTATATAATCTTATAATCAATTTTACAAATGTTATTGACCTATCTATAATGACATATAGATATAAAAGTATAGGAAAAGAAGGAAGAAAAAAACTTAGGGGGAAGACAAAAATGAAATCGTTATCAAAAATTCCAATGTGGGCACAAATTATCGGCGGTATTGTTATCGGTATCGGTATTGGCTTTATTTCTCCAACAGCAGCGAAATTTCTTTCGCCACTGGGCACAGTATTTTTGAATCTGTTAAAAATGCTTATTGTGCCATTAGTATTTTTCAGTATCACCAATGGAATCTGCAAGATGAGTGATGCTAAACAATTACGTACAGTTGGTGGTCGTATTGTTCTTTACTACTTATTATCTTCAGCAGCAGCTGCTGTTGCCGGTGTTGTAGCAGGCCTTCTTATTAAACCAGGTTCTAACGTAACTGATTTTGCTAAGTTGGCTAATGGTACTGGAAAAGCTGTAAAATTCAGTTTTATAGATAACGTTGTATCATGGTTTCCTACTAATATTGTTCACTCTATGGACACAGCTAATATGCTTCAAATCATTGTATTTTGTGTATTTTTAGGCGTAGCTATGCTCGCTCTTGGTGACAGAGTTGCAAGCATTGCCAAGATTTTTGATGAAGGCACTGAAATAATGCTTAAGATTACTGAATATGTAATTGACTTTTCACCTATTGGTATTATGTCTCTTATGGCTTCCATGGTTTCCAGTATGTCTGCTGCTATGATGAAGGAAATTATTACTTTCATCGTAACGATTGATGTTACTATTGTTCTTTTTATTCTTATCTTTTATCCTCTGGCTCTCAAACTACTATCTCGTTTAAATATCATAACGTTCTTTAGAAACATATCTGCCAGTATGTTGGTTGCTTTCAGCACTACATCTTCTGCTGCAACATTACCTGTTTCCATCAGCGTGGCAAAAGAAAAATTGGGAATTCCAGAAAAAATTTATGGCTTTACTTTACCACTGGGAAACACTTGTAACATGGATGGTGCAGCAATACAATACGGTGTTATCGCTGTTTTCGCTTGTAATCTTTTCGGATTGCCATTAACCATGGATCGTTTGTTGCAATTTATGTTTTTGGCATTAGTCCTGTCCATCGGTGCTGCTGGTGTTAAAGGTGCTGGTATTGTTATGTCAACCATTATCATTTCTACTATCATTGGTGATGAAGGTTTAACATTAATTCCTATCCTTGCGGCTGTGTGGCCTACTCTGGATCCATTTGCGACAACAGCAAATAATGTTGGTGACCTGTGCGGTACCACCATTGTAGCAAAAAGCCTAAATCAATTAGACGAAAATGTTTTCTACGGAAAAACAATTAAAGAAAATTAAGTTTTATAGCATAACTAGAAGTATTTAAGGGAGGCAAAACATGAAAATCGTAATACTAGATGGTTATACCGAAAATCCCGGTGATTTAAGCTGGGAACCGTTAAAGAAGCTTGGTGAAACTACTATTTATGATCGTACTGCTCTTGACAATGAAGATGAGGTAATTAAACGGATTGGCGATGCTGAAATGGTTTACACCAATAAGACTCCCATCAGCAAAAAGGTTATTGATGCTTGTCCTAACATGAAATTCATCAGCATGCTGGCTACCGGTTACAATGTAGTAGACTACAAATATGCTAAGGAAAAAGGTATTCCCGTTACTAACGTTCCTACTTATGGTACTGCTAGCGTAAGTCAATATTCTATAGCTTTGCTTTTGGAAATCTGTCATCATATCGGTCATCACAGTGATTCTGTTCATGCCGGAAACTGGGCCAAATGCATTGATTGGTGCTATTGGGATTACCCCCTAATTGAACTGGATGGAAAAACCATTGGCATCATTGGTTTTGGTCGCATAGGCCAAAAGGAAGGCCAAATTGCTAAAGCACTTGGCATGAAAGTATTAGCCTATGATCTTTACCCTAATCCCCACGGCAAAGAAATTGCTGAGTATGTAGATATGGATACCCTGCTAGCTAAGTCTGATGTCATCACACTGCATTGCAACTTGACCCCTGAAAACACCGGCTTTATCAACAAAGCCGCAATTGCTAAAATGAAAGACGGCGCAATTTTAATTAATAACGCCCGTGGTCAATTAATCAATGAACAAGACGTTGCCGATGCTTTAAATAGTGGTAAATTAGCTGCAGCAGGTCTGGACGTTGTTTATACAGAGCCTATTAGAAGCGATAATCCTCTTCTGAAGGCCAAGAACTGCATCATAACACCACATATCTCCTGGGCACCAAAAGAAAGCCGTCAACGTATTATGGATTGTGCTGTTGAAAACGCTAAAGCTTTCTTAGCCGGTAAACCAATTAATGTGGTAAACAAATAACTATTACCCATTAAATTGCTGATTTTAAACTTGCATTAAAAAAGTAAAAAATAAAGAGCGGCAAGATTTACTCAGATACGCAATAGAGTAAATCTTGTCGCTCTTATTTAAATACGTTATTTGCTATTTCCAGAAGTCCAAGTTCTCTGTGCTCAAGCCAATATTAGCAGCCTTGAAAACAGGCATCTTGCCTTCTGCTTTTTGTTTAGCATAATCTTCTGTGGTAGCCAAAGCTACTCCGCCTAAAGCTATGCAAGACGGGATGTTAATAAGACACATGAAAGCCATCAGGATATCTGCTATATCCCAAGCTGCTGCCATGGACATGCCGGCACCAACAAAGATTACTACTGCACCAAGGAATCTGATGACTTGCATTACGCCACGAGAAGGCATTCTGCCACCATTTAAATATGCTACGCAGTTTTCTACATAGAAGAAGTTACCAATCAAAGTAGTAAAAGCAAACAATACCATGGCAAGAGTAATCAAGACTGGTCCTAATGTACCAAAGTCTACAGTAGTAGCTTGCTGTACGTACGGTGCTCCGGCCAAAGCTTTAGTCGGAACGATTCCGGAGAATAAGCACATGCATGCTGTTGCTGTGCAAAGCACGGTATCAATGATAACAGATAGCATTTGTACCAAACCTTGTTGTACAGGATGGGCAACATCAGCAGCTGCTGCTGCGTTAGGAGCACTACCAACACCGGCTTCGTTAGAATAAAGACCTCTCTTTACGCCGAACATTAAGCAGGAACCACTGACACCGGCCATGATCTTATTCCAGTTGAAGGCATCACTTAAAACGCCTTGCAGTACTGTACCAATAGAATTTAAGTGCAAAACAATTACCGCAATAGCAAGAAGCACGTAAAGCACACCCATGAAAGGTACCAAAACTTCAGTAAACTTTACGATACGTTTGCCGCCGCCCAAGAGGCAATAGCCAACAATAACGCCCAAAACTGCTCCAATCAACCAAGGAGTCATAGCCTTATCATAAAAGCCGTAGGAAGAGAAAGTGGATTGTAAGTTGTAGGAAGCCAACATATTAAAACCAATACCATAAGTTACAATTAAGAACAAAGCAAAAGCAGAAGCTAAGGTTTTATTATGCAGAGCATGCTCGATATAATAAGCAGGTCCGCCATAGCTGTCGCCATTAGCATCCTTACGTTTATAAACCTGAGCCAGAGTACTTTCAATAAAAGCAGTAGCACAGCCTATCATAGCAATAACCCATAACCAGAATAGAGCACCGGGACCGCCTAAGCACAAAGCAGTAGATACACCTACAATGTTACCGGTACCTACACGAGAAGCAGTGGAAACCATCAGAGCCTGGAAGGAAGAAACAGCACCTTCCTTGGTCGGTTTTTCCATGATTACCTTAATGCTCTCACCAAACCAACGAAATTGCACAAAATTTGTTTTAAAAGAAAAATATAAACCTGCAGCTACAAGAACAATAACCAAGATGGGATAATATAAAACACCATCTAAATAGTCCAAAAATGCCATCATAATAATTTTCGCTCCTTTTTTACTAGAAATTTCTTACTACAAAGCGTTATCGTATATTCATACAGCTTATTGAGTGGAAATTAGAATACCGGCCTCCCGTCTCCCCCCTGGATTTCTTGCTTAACATTCAAACTACACGCCTTACCGGCGTGTAGTTTGAAAGCTTTATATTATTACTTTTTTAAGTTTTTCAAGGTAAACTTGCTTTGCACCAACATACCTGTCTCTTGAGGAACCAAATCTACGAATCTTACCAAATCAAGAACATTCTTGCCTTTGATCTGAGTTTGTAAATAAGTATTCTTCTTAATCAGGTTGGTAAAATCTACGGACAAAAGATTGTCGGCATAAACACAGGTAAACTCATCTTTCTCTACTACCTTGTTACTGAAAATAGAGTTAACGATAGAAGTAATGAGTTTAGTGCCCAAGGCTTTGATAACAAATTGCGCCAAGGAGTTTTCCAAAACGCTGAAATCTTTTACTCTAAATTTTACAGAACCTTCTTCATTGTTAATATCAAAGCTTTCCACGCCCAAAACTAAGCGGAGAATGCCATACTTAACATGTTCAACGTCTACCTCTACATCAGAGGGTGCATGATAACGGCAAGCCACAAACTTAAACTCGCCATCTGCGCCTGCATCAGCCATCTTCTTCTCAATCTCAGAGAAAGGAACTATAATACCGCCCTTGCGCAGTGCCTCAATATTTTGTGCGGTAAGCCAACGTTGACCTTTTTCCTTGTAAGGAGTTAGGAAAGCAGTAGCATCTGCCAAAGCTGCTTCCACCTTAACAGCGGTACCATCAGCATGATCCTTAAACTTATCAATGATAGGAGCTGCTTGCTCTTTTAAATTTTTAATATCAAATTTTTTCTTTTCGTCGCCTAAAGGATTATTCTTCTCTGCTAGGTTGGAAAGCTCTTTAAATTTTGCTAAGCCTTCTTTGCGAGCTTGTTCATAAATTTCTTTGAATTGAGCCAAATCATTGGGATTGCCTGCTTTTAGCCAAGCATGAGCGGCCTTGCCTACGCCGTAGGTAATGCTGATTGCAGCAGGAATTTGCAGTGGTGGGAAGGGAACAATGGTAAAGAGGGTTTGTCCCACAAAAGAAGCTCCCAGAGAACCTACTAAACCTGCAATGGCACCTTCGGTTAATTCTACGCCATACAAATCGCTGAGGCGTACTACCATATAAACTTCGTTAGCCATTAAAGCAATAGAGCCCAAAAGCGGAGTGATAACAATAGCACCGGCTCTGGCAGCGCCCCAACGGCAAATCTTCTCTGCTTCCTCTTCAATGTCGTAATCAGGTAGTACTTTTTCTATTTCTTTGGTAGTGGCAGTAGTTTCAGTTGCTTCTTTAGCAGCTTCTTCTGCAGTGCCGGCAGCTTGAGCAGCTTCTTCTTTGCCTGCTTCTTCTGCCTTAGCCTCTTGAGCCTTTACTTCTTCTTTAATTTCTTCTACCTTAGCGGTATCTTCAATTTTTGTATCTTTGTTTTCTTCGGTCATGATAATTGCTCCTTTCCTTGCATCTGACAAAACCTTTAGTTATTGATAGTATAACATAAATTACCGCAAACAAAAAGAAAATACCCGCGGAGGTCGCCACGGGTATTTCCTTTTAGCTATTTGCTTGCTACCATATTATTTTCTATTCTTACCGGTACTACTATCAATTGTCCAGGTTGTAAATAATCCTTAGTGCTTAAGTTATTTTCCTGTTCGATACGATAAATAACTTCTCTCACATCTTCGCCCGGCTTGGTCCAATTGCCGGCAATCTTCCAAAGAGAATCGCCATTATGTACAACTACCTGCTCTTTATGCATATTGGCAGTGGATGCTTCCATATTCAGCACGCCATAGCAAGAGAATATAATCAAAGTGGACAAAAGAGCAAATAAAAATTTTTTCATTTTCCTTACCGCCTTTCCGCAAACTGTTGTTCGGTATTTGTATATTAGCACGAACAAAGCGAAAATGCAAGCTAAAAAACGAAAATTTGTTTGTTTTATGGGCTAGAAAAAGGACATCCTACTTTGAGGATGTCCTTTTGGCTCTTTTCTTATTCCGTACCTCTTACAATATAAGCAGCCAGCTCTTTATTCCATTCTATGGTAACTAAGGTGTTAGCCTTGTCTCTAAACAGTACCGCCTGAGTATTACGGATCTGCAAGGGACTATTAAAAACAGCTACGGGGCTAAAACCACGCATAGGCAATGGAGCTAAACTGTGGCTATTGTCCTCACCAATGACGGCAATGCCCTGCAGCTCTGTTTTACCTGTCCCTCTGGGACCATAGCTAATGATTAGCAAATCCTCATTGCCATCCCGGAAGGTGATTTTATATAAATCATACTCATAACCATTGTTGATAACATTAAGGAAAACATCTGTGCCCAAGGAACAAGCCAAAGTCAAAATATTGGTTTTAGGGTTCAAGGGAGAAATTTTCGCAGCAATATTCTTCTCTCCTAAAGTTTTAAACTTCATGGTAAGAGGTGCTGTCAGCTCTCCTTGATTGGTAAAAGCATACTTTTTAGCAAAGTATTGCGCCGCATTAGCTTCTTGTTGCCCACAAATCATACAACCTGCGGTCAAACAACACAGCATTAAGATTTTAAACTTCCTTAGCATTACTTTCACTCCCTAACGCCATTCCTGATGGAGTAATTATACAAATTTTTGGCATTAATTACAAGCCAAGGCAAAATGTCTATGTGTCATATAACCGATTACCTTGCCTTTGCTTCATGTAAAACACGATTAAAGGCCGACAAGTCTATGGGTTTAGACAAATGCCCATTCATGCCTGCTGCCAAAGCCGCTGCCACATCCTCATTAAAAGCATTGGCTGTCATGGCAACAATAGGAACTTGCTTGGCATCAGGATGTTCAGAGGTACGTATCCGTCTGGTTGCTTCATAGCCATCCATAAGAGGCATCTGAATATCCATCAAGATTAATTGAATGTCACCATGTTTAGTGGCAAGAAATTTATCTACAGCTTCTCGTCCATTGTCAGCAGTTGTTACCACTGCCCCAACTTTAGACAAAAGCTTTTTGGCAATTTCCTTGTTTATCGCATTATCTTCAACCAAGAGAACTCTTATTCCCTCTAGGTCACTTTGCGTATCAAAGAAGCTCTCCTGTTCCGCCCCCTCCGAAACCTTAGCCAACCGTTCTCCTCTGGGCATGGTCAAAACAACGGTAAAGGTACTACCCTTTCCCGGTGCACTGATAACATCTAATGAACCTTGCATCATATTAACTAAATTTTTGGTAATTGATAAGCCTAAGCCTGAACCGCCATATTTTTGGGCAGTAGTAGCACTGGCTTGGTTAAATGGCTCAAACAGATGTTGCAAAAAAGCAGGTTCCATGCCAACACCATTATCTTGGATTGCAAATTTCACTTGTACTTTATTATCAGAAGCATTAGAGAAACTAACCTTTAGTTCTACTTTGCCTCCTCGGCCTGTAAATTTAACTGCATTAGACAAAAGATTAACCAGGATTTGTTTAAGTCGCAATTGATCTCCAACCACAATTAAATTTTTTACCTGGTCAGTGTAGACGCTAAAAGATACCCCTTTACTCCGCGCCTGACTGTCAAACAAATTTTCTACTTCTTTAAGTAGAACAGACATATTATAGGACTCCTCAGCCAAACGCATCTTACCTCTTTCAATGGCTGACATGTCCAATACATCGTTAATGATAGCCAATAATTGCTTAGCCGCAACCATACATTTATTCACATATTCATTTACCAGCTGCGGAGATGTCTGCTCCATTTTAGCCAGATCAAGAAATCCCAAAACAGCATGCAAAGGAGTTCTGATTTCGTGGCTCATTCTGGAAAGAAAGGCCCCTTTTGTCTCGCTGGCTTGTTCTGCAGTAGATAGAGCATCTTGTAAAATCTTGTTCTTAGCTTCATCCACTTCCTTAGCCTGCTCAGCCAAGCGTTTTTCTTGTTCCATGCTTTTACTATGCTGCACAGCCAAGATAAATCCTGCTGCCAAAATAACCAACGCTGCTACAATGGCTACCGCTACTAAAGGTTGGTCATAAATAAAGCTAAGCACAGTATTGCTTTCACGTAAAGAAGTTATTTCTTCTATTATGATATTATCAATATCCCCCTGAAACATGCTCTGAACGCCTTTGTTCAAAACATTGTTCAGTAAATAGCTCTGGTGCTTATCCACGGCCAGGGCAAACCTCATAGGAGAAACAGGTAGGATAGTTACCTTCAAGGCATTACGTTCATCTTCTGCCAAAGCTTTCTGGGCTGAATAGGCGAAGATGAATACCTCATCTACAAGCTCATTATTAAGTGCCTCCACGGCATTTTTAACGGTAGGATAAACTATTGGCTTTTGCTTAAATTGTTTCCCTACAAGCTGCTGCGTATAATAGTCATTTTCCGTTAATAAGCCTATCCGTTTAGACTGGTTATCTTTTTCCTGAACATTCTTACGCGACAAAACACCCCACGCTGTTTCCAAATACGGCTGAGTTAATCTAAAATGATATTTTTCTGCCCAATAAAAATCATAAGGACTATCCAAAACTATATCTACATCATCTGATTCAGACAGTTTCACATATTCTTGTCTGGACTTCGTTTCTATGAATTTATATTGTATGCCAACCCGCTTGGCAATTTCCTTAAATATTCTAGGAACAATACCTTTGGCTTCACCATTTTCAAAATAAGAATAAGGTGCTCTGTCAGGATTAACCAATACAGAAAAGATCTTATGCTGTTGTTGCAATTCTTGTAGGTAATCGTTCTCTGCTTTGTTAAAAGACAGATTATCCCCGTTTTTTACTGAATAGTATTTACTGGCTAAATCAGTACGCCAGCCTGGCAGGTCTAGATCCATTCTGTTTAAAGCAGCATTAACCTCTTTTAACAGTTCAGTATCTTCCTTGCGAACCAACGCATAGAAAGGCGCCGGATCAAAGCGCTCCAGTACCCATTCGTTAGCTACCTTACGCAAGTTACTGCTAACAATGGCATCAATATTCTTACCTGCCTGCAAGTCAGCAATCATCGTTATTATGTCATCATAGTAAACAGCAGTATAAGTAAATCCATGCTCAGCAGCAAATTTGGCAAAGCTGATATTACGGCTGTTATCCTTCAGCAGGCCTACCCGCATCTTATTATAAGATGGGTAATTACCTTGCACAAAACGCTTATCCCCGTCCTTAACGGTCAAAATCGTATAGCTTGTTCCTACGCTTGTATTAGAGAACGCATACTTGTTTAGGCGGTTAGGCGTCTTTTGGGCAGAAGTTAAAAGATCCAACTCCCCGTCGGATAGCATTTGCTGCACTTGTGACCAACTTTTATCATAGCCCAAGTACACATATTCCCAATCATTGTAACGATTCATTAACTGCAATAATTCATACCCATAGCCGGTACGTTCCTGATCAGCCGTTATATCGTGATAACCCTGAAAGTGGAAAAAACCCACCCGCACTTTTCTTGGCTGAGCAAAAGTCACAGAAACCAAAGTTAGCAACACCACAAACATAAAAAAAAATATTCGTTTGCTATTAATGCTTCCCCGTTTCATTTTCTTCTCCTCGAAATATCTATAATAAAACATTCCTTTAAAAAAGCGAATATTCTGTCAACATTATTATACCACATACTAATGACAAAAATTCATATCTTATGGCTTCTGCGCAAAAAAATCACTCGGCTTCGTAAGCCGAGTGATTTTCACTAATAATATTTAGTCAAGCTTTACGGTTTGGATACCTGCTGCATAAGGGCCAACTTCGTAAGGATTGAAGATACCATAAATATCAAGACCAAACTTACCACTCATATAGAAATCGGGAAGAGTGGTGATACCTTTGAAATCAGAAAGCAAGGTAACCTTGCCTTCTTTAGCTTGTTTCTTCAAGGTAGCATTAATCTTATCAACGGTGAATTCAGGTGCTACATCAAATTTCTTACCAATCTTATCCAGCTCCGTCAAAGTAATTTTTTGGCCGGTCAGATAATTGTAGTTAATGCCCTTCATTGTTTTGAAAGCATGAGCTGCACCTTTGTCCTGTCCTTCTTCCAGAATGGTCAAGCTCAGGATGCTGTCCTTATTAAATCTTACTTGATAGGAAACCTTAATATTGGTAGTGCCATCTTCAATTTGTTTTTGCCTTTCTTCAATAAACTTAGCAGTAGTATCAATGATATCTCTGTTAATGATGTGTCTGGCTGCTACATTTTGTAAGTTTTCAACTTGAGGATAGGACAATTCCATCCCTTTGTACTTGTCTGTAACAGTCTTAATAGTGGCAGGTTTAATGTCGTCTTTAACGACAGTCTTTGCTGCTGCTCCTGCCACCATAGGCATAGCAATTAAGCCCAGTAGTGCTAAGCCGGCAATAATTTTACGTAGTTTCATACTAAAAACCTCCCTTATATTTTGATACACATTTATTATAACACCTTTTCCCTCCTCTGGCCTAATCTTGCGTAAAATAATTAAGATGTTATACTAATACTGTGTACCAATATTTTAACTCTTTTTGCAAAAACAAGGAGTACAGTTATGGCTACAACCTTCAACTTTTATCGTAAACCAGGAGCCGGGCCAATCTATCAACAGGTAGCCGCTTATTTTCGCGAGGAAATTACTTTAGAGCATCTTCCTGCTCTGGCTCTTTTGCCATCTATCCGTAAGCTCATGGCAGATTTAAAAATCAGCCGTACTACAGCGGAATCTGCTTATCAAGTATTAATTAGCGAAGGATACATTAGCAGTATGCCCGGCAAAGGCTATCGGGTTGAACAATTTCTGCCTCATACCCGGCAAAAAGAAACAAAAACAATTTCTCCTATTGCAGCAGCATCTACAGTTCTTTACGATTTTTCCAACAACTACATAGACACATCTACTTTCGACACCGCCCTGTGGCGTCGTTGTTTAAACTCTGCCTTGAGAAATCCTCGTAGCATTGCAGGCTATGGCGACTACCAGGGCGAAGCTGTTTTGCGTAAAGTACTGGCTCAATATAGCTATAGTTCCCGTGGTGTAGTTACTACTCCTGAGCAAATTATCGTCGGTGCCGGCTTACAAAGCTTACTGGCTATTTTATTACCACTTTTACCCGTAAAAGAAAAAACTATTGGCATGGAAGCACCCGGGTTCCCCCAAGCCGAAGAAATTTGTGAGAATTATGGCTGGCAGGTAAAAACTTTTGATCCGGCTGAGCCTAGTGATACCTGGCCTCAGCTGCTTATGATCAGTCCGGCCAATCCCTACAAAGGCAGAAGTTTATCTGATAAAGAAAAAAACAACTTAATTGTAGCTTCCAAGTTATCCCATGTTTATATTCTGGAAGATGATTACAACGGCGAATTTAGGTATCTTAATACGCCCACTCCTGCTCTCCACAGCTTTGGCAATAGTGAGCAAATTATTTATCTTGCCTCTTTTTCCCGTACCCTTTTGCCCTCCCTGCGGATCAGCTATTTAGTTTTACCTAAAAAACTTTTGTCTGCCTATCGCCAAAAAGCCAAGTTCTTTAACCAAACCTCTTCCACCATAGAGCAACTAGCCTTAGCAGAATATATTGAGCAAGGCTATTTAGCACGCCATGTGAAAAAACTACGCTCTTTATATAATGAAAAAAATCTTATCTTGCAACAAACTCTATTAAAAACCTTTGGCAAAAAAGTAACAATTTTAGACTACGCTTCCGGTTTGCATTTGCGTATTGCTCTGCATTATTCACTTTCCGCCCAAGCTTTAGCAAAAAAAGCTTTACAGCATGGCATCCGTGTTATTCCTATTTTAGGCACTACTTCTCGGCATGGGCCGGAGGTGCTCCTTTCCTTTGCCGGTATTGCCAAAGAAGCTATTCCCAAGGGAATTGCAGCTTTGCAAAAAGCTTTAGAAAATTGAGGTACGCTGTGCAGTGTGCTATAATAAGGCAAATTCGTAATATTGTTGTTGAATTGAGGGTATGATTATGGTAAAAAAAACAGAACCTTGGTTACAGGGTCAAAGTATATTTGCATATGTACAGGACAATATAGGCAAAGACGGCTTCTTTCAGGCCACCTCTTTGCCTGATAGAGCTATGGCAACTACAGATTCCGTACTTTCCCTGGAGCTGGGTGCTGCCGATGCCTATCTTGCCACCACTGAAGAAATAGAAGATAATCCTTTGGGTGAGAACATCTATGAAGCCTTAATGTCCTACAGCAGTACTCCTACTCAGGAAAATGCGGTCATGCTTTATTTAGGTGTATGTGGTTCTCCCTGCATCATCTATCATGAATCCCTGGTCGCTCATTTACAAACAGAAAAACTAAATCCCGCCCTGCAGAAGCTGGCCTTAAGCTGGTTATATAATGCCCCTCAACGGGAAGCAGTGAAGTTTGCCATCGTCATTGCCGGTTTAATTTTGCTTAATCCTAAGAACAAAAAGTTTGCGGAAAAACTAAAACAAGATTTATTAATGTTAGCAAAATGCGAAGAATTTACTTGCTATGTACTTTTTGCTTTGGTCTTAAGCTCCTCTCTTTCCGACGAGGAAGCTTGGGATATCATGCAGCATACCACCGGCTGGGGAAAAATTTGCTGCATGGAAGAATATGACTTTGCGACTCCCAAAGAAAAAGAATGGTTGCTCTGTCATGGTGCAGACCTAACAGTTCCTTATCCCGGTATTGCTATTTTGATATTAAAACAAGGTCAGCTACAAGAAGCCCTGGCACGCCCTCAGCTTAGCCACAACCTGTACAGCGGCATCTTATCCACCATTCACAACTATTTGCTTTTTCTGCTTAATTATGAAAATGGTGATAATCTGGATTTGGAAGAAGAAATTCCTGCCTTTGACTTATATACTGCCATTAAACAACTGCTACATCACGCTACCAAATATACTTCCACCCTGGAAGATATTGCCGGTCTCTTTAATTTGGCAGAATTATTAACAGCTATGGCAGACAATCAGCACTGGCAGCAAATAAGCTCTAATCAATGTCATCTCTTAATTAGTGAAACAGAAAAATTAATCTTCAAAAAAAATTGGTTGCCCGTCATCATGTCCCAGCTTTTGCGCAAGGATGGTTCCGTGAATAACTTGGCAGTAAGCCTGGCTCTGGCTCTACATATGGACATCCATTTGAAATTAATGAAACTATTAAGAGAAGATCCGGCCAGAACGGAATTGTATTTCTTCTTGCTCCAGACTGATGATAAACGTCGCTTCCATGCAGTTCTTAACTTTGCTAAAAAACATTTGGCAGAGTATGCCACTTCCCAGGAAGCTTTAAAGCCTATTCTTACCGCTTTAAGTAACAAACCACAGGAAGGCACAGAGTTCATTATCGCCGGCTTAACCTCCATCTACGATGAAATCAGAGCCTATGCCTTAAATGTTTTAGAGAGTTGGCCTCAAACAGCCATCACTTCCGAAATTAAGGTAGCACTCATCAAGGCCAAAGCCATGAGCCAGCACCCACTCCTGGCCTTGCGCGTAGATTTGCTGTTAAAGAAAAAGACTATCAATCTTGATAACTTCATAGAAATCTTGGACGACATTAAAGAATAACAGAGCCATTTGGGGACGATTCCAAATTGGCTCGCCAAGCAAAAAAATCCCGACACCATAGGTGTCGGGATTTTTGCATTTTACTTCTTTTAAGCTTCCGGAGCTGGCGTTGTTTCAGCTACTACTGTTGCTTCTGTTGCAGCCGGTTCTTGAATATTTGTGCCATTTAAAATAGCCATGAATTCTTCACCGGTAATGGTTTCTTTCTCTAGCAAGTAAGCAGCCAATTCATCCAGCTTAGCTCTGTTTTCTTCCAAAATCTTTTTGGCAATACCATGAGCTTTCTTAACTGTTGCCAAAACTTCTTCATCAATCTTAGCAGACATCTCTGGTGAACAGGCCAAGGTAGCATCACCGCTTAAATAAGCATTGTTCACGGTTTCCAAGGCTACCATATCAAAGTCTTCACTCATACCGAATCTGGTAATCATCGCTCTGGCTAGCTTAGTAGCTTGCTCTATATCATTAGCAGCACCGCTGGTAATGGTATTGAAGACCACTTCTTCGGCAGAACGTCCACCGGTAAAGGTGACAATCTTATTAAACAATTCTTCTTTGGTCATGAGCACATTTTCCTGCTCAGCCACTTGCATGGTGTAGCCTAGCGCACCGGAGGTACGAGGAATAATAGTTATCTTGTGTACAGGAGCCGTGTTCTTTTGTTTTGCTACTACAAGTGCGTGACCAATTTCGTGATAGGCAATTATTTTCTTCTCTTCAGGAGAAATCACTGCACCCTTGCGTTGCGCACCGGCAATAACTACTTCGACAGATTCTTCCAAATCTTCCTGCTTAACTATGCTTCTGCCCATACGTACAGCACGTAAGGCCGCTTCATTCACAATGTTAGCCAAGTCCGCACCTGAAGCACCGCTGGTTGCTAAAGCCACGGAATGGAAATCAATAGCTTCATCCATTCTAACATCATGGGAATGTACTTTTAGAATTGCTTCTCTTCCTTGCAAATCAGGTAACTCTACAGGAATTCTTCTATCGAAACGACCGGGCCTTAAGAGAGCCTTATCCAAAACTTCCGGACGGTTAGTAGCTGCTAGGATGATAACACCCTTGCTACCATCAAAGCCATCCATTTCAGCCAACAATTGATTCAAGGTTTGCTCTCTTTCATCATTGCCGCCGAATTGACCGCTGTCACGTTTCTTGCCAATAGCATCAATTTCATCTATGAACACGATGCAAGGAGCTTTTTCCTGAGCTTGTTTAAACAAGTCTCTTACTCTGGCCGCACCCATGCCAACAAACATTTCAATAAATTCAGAACCGGAAATGGAGAAGAAAGGAACCTTAGCTTCTCCGGCTACAGCTTTTGCCAACAAGGTTTTACCTGTACCCGGAGGCCCTACTAAAAGAGCACCCTTAGGCATGGTAGCACCAATAGCCTGGTATCTGGAAGGATCATGTAAGAAATCTACCAGCTCTCGCAAAGCTTCTTTGGCTTCATCCTGTCCTGCTACATCATTAAAGGTTTTACCGCTTTGTGCCTCTACATAAATTTTGGCATTGCTTTTGCCAAAGCTCATGAAGTTGCCTGCGCCACCGCCACCCATCTTGGGCATAACATAACGCATGAACAATTGCCCTAACACAAAGAAGAACAAAATAGGCAGAACCCAGTTGTTAATAAATTTGCTAAAACCGGATTCTTCTTTAGGAACAACCTGAGAGAACTCTACCTTAGACTTCATCAGCCTATTAACTAGATCAGGATCTTCCACTCTACCGGTAACATAAATCATTTCTTTGTTGTCTTCCTTACACAACAAAGCTATTTTGTTAGAAGTTATTTCTACTCTGGTACCCTTGCCTTCATCTACCATCTTCAAGAAGCTGGTATAAGAAACTTCCTTGACTTGAGGACTGAAAAACATAGGTATGACAATGGTGTTAATGATAAAGATGATAGCCAAGGCCACAAAATAATAATACAGCAATGATTTTTTGGGTCTTTTTTCATTATCAATATTCATATTTCCTCCTGTTACAAATTCTATTTTTAGCAAAATTTGCCTAAATACCAAGTTTTACTGATTATACACCTAAAACCCAATAAAACATAGTTGATAATTAGTACAAATTTGTGAAAAAACCTGTAAAGTTAAACTGAATCAAAGCGCGGCTAGAGTGTAGTGCAGACTTACATCACTTACCTAAGGCCGTTGAAAAGGCAAACCAAAATCCAAAGCGCGGCTAGAGTGCAGTGCAGACTTACATCACTTACTTAAGGCCGCTGAAAAGGCAACAGAGGCTAGGCGTAACAAACAAGGCAGGTTGAGATAGGACTTTCTCGGTCCATCTCAACCTGCCTTGTGCAGTTACAACGACGCATATGCTGCCTTAGCGGCGGCCTATTTCTTTATAATGTCGCAGCCCATATAAGGACGTAAAGCTTCAGGTACTACTACGCTTCCATCTTCCTGCTGATAGTTTTCTATGATAGCAGCTACCGTACGACCTACTGCTAAGCCTGAACCATTTAAAGTATGTACATATTCAGGTTTATCTTTAGGTCCACGACGGAATTTAATATCGGCACGGCGTGCCTGGAAATCTAAGAAGTTGGAGCAGGAAGAAATTTCTCTGTAGCAATTAGAACCGGGAAGCCAAACTTCCAGATCATAAGTAGTAGCAGAGCTAAAGCCTAAATCACCGGTGCACAAACGTACCACATGATAAGGGAGCTTTAACAATTGCAAAATTTCTTCTGCATCATGAGTCAGCTTGTCCAGCTCAGCCCAGGATTCTTCCGGTTTGGTAAATTTTACCAATTCAACCTTATTGAATTGATGCTGACGAATCAGACCTCTGGTATCACGACCGGCACTACCTGCTTCTGCTCTAAAGCAAGCACTGTAAGCACAATATTTAATAGGCAGATCAGCACCATTTAAAATCTCACCACGATGGTAGTTGGTAACAGGAACTTCGGCAGTAGGAATCAGATACATATCCTGCTTTTCAATCTTAAACATATCTTCCGCAAACTTAGGCAGTTGGCCTGTGCCAATCATGCTGGCAGCATTAACAATGTAAGGCGGGAATATTTCGGTATAACCATGTTTAGCAGTATGAGTATCTAGCATGAAGTTATAGACACTACGCTCTAAACGGGAACCTAAACCTCTATAGAAGGTGAAACGAGCACCGGAAACTTTAGCGGCTCTTTCAAAATCCAAAATATTCAAGTTTTCGCCAATATCCCAGTGATTGAGAGGTTTGAAGGAAAACTTAGTTGGTTCACTCCAAGTACGAACTACAGGGTTGTCCTGGTCGCCTTTGCCTAGAGGAACATCAGCAGCAGGCATATTAGGAATATTGTACAAAATAGCTTGTAGCTTATCTTGCACATCCTTTAATTCCTTATCGCTCTTGGCAATCTCATCGCCTAAAGCACGCATGGCAGCAATTTGAGCATCGGCATTTTCGCCGGCCTTCTTCATTTTGCTGATTTCAGCACTGGCAGCATTCCTCTTGCTTTTATCTGCTTCAACCTGTTGAAGAATATCTCTGCGTTTTTGCTCCAAAGCACTGAATTCATCCAAATTCATGTCCATGTTTCTATTTTTCATAGCTTGAACAACTTCAGCAGTATGTTCACGTACAAACTTCATATCTAACATAGTAATACCCCCAAATAATTTTTCTCACATTTGCTATTATAACACACCTTGCTTATCTTTCCTAGATTTGGCTCATTACCGCACCAATACTATCGGCAATGACCAAATCTGCTGAACTGTCGGCTGAGGTGCTGCCTTTATTGATGAGCACCAGCTTGTGTCCCTTATAATAATTGATCAGTCCTGCTGCCGGATATACTACCAAAGAGGTGCCGCCTATAATCAGCATATCTGCTTCGGAAATATATTTGACAGCCCTTTCCATAACATCCATGTCCAAACTTTCTTCATACAAGACCACAGCCGGTTTTATATCGCCGCCACAGGCATCACATTTAGGAACGCCCTCATAATCCCGCATATATTTGACATCGAAGAACTTGCCGCATTTCTGGCAGTAGTTACGATGAACAGTGCCATGTAATTCCAAAACATTTTTACTACCGGCTGCCTGATGTAAGCCATCAATGTTTTGTGTAATAACAGCCTTTAGCTTGCCTTCTTTTTCCAACTGAGCCAATTTTAAATGGGCTGCATTAGGTTTGGCATCGTGGTTCAATATTTTATCGCGATAGAATTTATAAAATTCCTCAGGATTATTCATATAAAAAGTATGACTTAAAATTGTTTCCGGCGGGAATTTATATTTTTGGTTATAGAGTCCGTCTACGCTTCTAAAATCAGGAATACCGCTTTCTGTAGAGACACCTGCTCCACCAAAAAACACTATATTATTTGAGTCTTGTACCATTTCCTTGAATTTCTTAATTGTTTCTGCACTAGCTGCCATGATAATCACTCCTTTGTATCTTTTCATTATACTCCTTAAATAATAAAAATGTACACGAGGAAGTGGGACACAGGGACGCGTCCGCTGTCCCACACAAAAATAGCCTGTAGTTTTATTGCCTCGGGCACCGATAGTCTAGTAATGGTGCCGCGAGGCAAATAAAACCTACAGGCTTATTTTATTCTATGAAACCATTTTGGAACTGTCCCCGAATGGCTCACTTTTTAGCCATCATTTCTTTGGCTTTCATTAAACGTACAGTGCTGGCGCGCTCGTTCTCGCTTAGCTTCATGGTGATGAATTTAATATTAGTTTGCATTTCAGGAATCATCACATATTCCAGAGCATTAACACGACGACGGGTCTTTTCAATTTCATCAGCCAACATATTACAGGTCTTCTCTACTTCTGCCAATTCCAATAACTCCGGCAGATTCTGTGCTAAAGCCAACACTGCATTATCAAGAGCTGTGGTGGTAAAAGCAAAAGCATAAGGAACGCTGGAGGTATCTCCCTCTTCGCCGCCTGTATACTTGATAGTAGGGACATCAACGCTCATCACGTTTTTAGAACCTACTTCAAATTGAGCAGACCGGGCAGGATAGAGCAAGGCTTCTGACATACTTAAAGTACCCATCTGTGCCTTGGCCAAAATGAAATGTTCAGAAACGCCCAGTAAGGCGCGTTCCATTTTTTGTCTCAGCTCATGATTACGTTTTACGTAAATCATGAACTGACGAACCATTTCATCCCTCTTGTCTTTCAAGAGCTTATGACCACGGACAGCTGTGCCTAACCGTCTTTTTAAGTTAGTTAGTTCCATCCTGGTAGGATTTATTGTCTTAGCCATAGGTTATTCCCCCTTGGGTTCTTCTAATGGCTTGTAATATTTATCCAAGAATTCATCATGAATACGTTTTAGTTCGCTGCGAGGCAAAATACCCAATAGTTTCCAACCTAAATTCAAGGTTTCTTCAATACTGCGGTTGGTGTAATAGCCCTGAGAAACATATTGCTTCTCAAATTCTTCAGCAAACTTAGCATATAGTTTATCCACCTTGCTCAATGCTGCGTCGCCCAAGATAGTAGCTAATTCCTTAGCTTGCTTACCACGGGAATAAGCGGCAAAAAGCTGGTTCATGGTATCAGCATGATCTTCTCTGGTCTTACCCTTACCAACACCTTTATCCTTCAAACGAGACAAGGAAGGCAATACATCAATAGGCGGTGTAAGGCCTCTGCGATATAGTTCACGAGAAAGGATAATCTGACCTTCGGTAATATAGCCGGTTAAGTCAGGAATGGGGTGAGTCTTGTCGTCTTCAGGCATGGACAAAATAGGAATCTGAGTAATAGAGCCCTTCTTGCCTCTGATACGTCCGGCTCTTTCATACATAGTTGCCAGGTCAGTATAGAGGTAGCCGGGATAACCACGACGACCGGGAACTTCCTTACGTGCGGCAGAAATTTCACGGAGAGCATCAGCGTAGTTGGTAATATCAGTGATGATAACCAAAACATGCATGCCTAATTCATATGCCAAATACTCAGCTGCGGTAATGGCCATACGAGGTGTGGAAATACGCTCTACAGCCGGATCGTTAGCCAGGTTGATAAACATAACGGCACGTTCCAAAGCACCGGTACGGTTAAAGTCGTTCATGAAGAAGTTAGCTTCTTCAAAGGTAATACCAACAGCAGCAAATACTACGGCGAAAGTTTCGCCGGTACCCAGCACCTTAGCCTGACGGGCAATCTGGGCAGCCAGTTGAGCATGGGGTAAGCCGGAGCCGGAGAACACAGGCAGCTTCTGACCACGTACCAGTGTGTTTAATCCATCGATGGCACTAACACCTGTTTGAATGAATTCAGCAGGATAGTCACGAGCAGCCGGATTCATAGGAGTACCATTAATATCTTCGTATTTATCAGGAATGATTTCTGCACCGCCATCAATAGGACGTCCCATACCATCAAATACACGTCCCAGCATGGAAGGCGCTACACCTAATTGAATACTATGTCCCAAGAAACGCACTTTAGAATCAGAAAGCTTAAGTCCCTGAGAGCTTTCGAAAAGCTGTACCAAAGCCTTATCGCCATCTACAGTTAAAACCTTGCCGCGACGAATTTCACCATTAGCCTGCTGAATTTCTACCAGCTCATCATACTTAACACCTTCTACATGATCAACCATCATCAGAGGGCCAACAACTTCGCGAATCGTTTTATAATCCTTACGCATCTAAGTCACCCTCCTCAGTTAAATCGTTAAAGGCTTTCTCCATTTCCTTGTTGATAGCAGCAAATCTCTCGTCTACATCTTTTTCCGGAATGGCTTTTGCTCTGCCTATTTGTTCACGAATAGGCATATCAATTAATTTATCCAGCATAACGTGTTTATTCAAAGCTTCTAAGGCTTGGTTATACCAGCCTAGGATAAGCTTTAGCATAGCATACTGTTTCTTTAAGGAAGTATAGGTATCAATATCATCAAAAGAATTCTGATGCAAGAAATCTTCACGGATTGAACGTGCACATTCCATGGTAATACGATCCTTAAAGCCTAAGGCATCAATACCTACCAATTGTACGATTTCATTTAAGCTGGCTTCTTCTTGCAGAATACCCATAGTCTTAGCAACTAAGCTTGACCAGTCAGGTGCCACAGAGGAATCGTAGTAAGTACGAAGTCTGTCGGAATACAAGGAATAGCTTTGCAACCAATCAATAGCAGGGAAGTGACGCGCATAAGCAAGAGAAGCGGACAGGCACCAGAAAACCTTTACTATACGCAGCGTTGCCTGGCTGACAGGTTCAGAAATATCGCCACCCGGAGGAGATACGGCACCAATGGCGCTGACAGCTCCGATTCTACCTTCTGCACCAATGCATTTCACTTCGCCGGCTCTTTCATAGAATTCTGCCAGGCGAGATGCCAGATAAGCAGGATAGCCTTCTTCACCGGGCATTTCTTCCAAGCGAGAAGACATTTCGCGCAGTGCTTCTGCCCAACGGGAAGTAGAGTCAGCCATGATGGCTACTTTGTAACCCATATCACGGAAATACTCTGCAATGGTAATACCTGTATAAATAGAAGCTTCACGAGCTGCTACCGGCATATCAGAAGTATTAGCAATAAGTACGGTACGTTTCATCAAAGGAAGTCCTGTTCTAGGATCTTTTAGAGCAGGGAATTCATTCAGTACATCGGTCATTTCGTTACCACGTTCACCACAACCAACGTAGATAATGATATCTGCATCAGCCCACTTAGCCAACTGATGCTGAATAACGGTTTTGCCGCTACCGAAAGGACCAGGTACGGCAGCTACGCCACCCTTAGCAATAGGGAACAAGGTATCAATAACTCTTTGTCCTGTAACCATTGGTTCATCAGGAGGCAGCTTATCCAGATAAGGACGAGCTCTACGTACCGGCCAAGTTTGCAGCATAGGATACTCAGTAATGTTGCCTTCCTCGTCCTTGAGCTTATAAATAGCCTCGGTAATATTGGCCTCCCCGGAAAATACCCAGTCCAGGGTACCTTTCTTACCGGGAGGAACCATAATCTTATGCAAAACAGCAGGTGTTTCCTGCACTGTACCAATAACATCGCCGCCGCTTACCTTGTCTCCTACCTTAGCCACAGGAGTGAAGGTCCACTTCTTTTCACGATTAAGCTTAGGTACGGAGATACCACGAGTAATACGGTCACCGGCAATTTTATAAATTTCCGTTAAAGGTCTTTGAATACCATCAAAAATACTTTCTATCAGGCCAGGAGCTAATTCTACAGAAAGTGCTGCACCTGTGGTTTCTACAATTTCGCCGGGGCCTAAGCCTGCGGTTTCCTCATAAACCTGAATGGAGGCCTTATCGTCTCTTAATTCAATTACCTCGCCAATTAAGTGCTTATCACTTACTTGTACAACATCATAAAGTTGAACATCGCTCATGCCTTCAGCCACAATCAGCGGTCCGGATACTTTTACAATAGTTCCACTCATTGGTTTAATCACTGTCCTTCCTTAAATAGAATATCTGCACCCACCGCTTTTTCTACGTTGGATTTAATACGTTTCATACCAAGTCCCTTGGACTCTGTTCCCACAGGAATCGGTATGATGGCCGGATAAGTGGCAGTTGCATAATAATTAATCACATCCTGCACTTTTTCTGCCGCTTCTTCAGTAATATAAATAATGACATAATTTTGATCGGCTAATTTGTGAATGCGCCTTTCAATTTTTTCTTTTTCTGTTTCATAGAAAACATCGAAGCCTACCGCCTTAAAAATCATTACGGAATTGGCATCTCCGATGACTGCTATCTTTTTCTCTTTCATACCCTACCTCCCGGCCAAGGTTTTTAAATAAATAGTTGCGGCAAGGGAGCTTCAAATCCACCTTGCTTGGAACCAAAAATAACTCTTAAAGCCTGGGCTTCAGCATCGCGTGCTTTCAAGTAACCAATGATAGGACCTAAATTATCGGTATCCCATCTGACTTTGCGTAAAATATCCATCAGCATTTTGCGCATAACATCCGCAATCGCTGCAATATCTTGTCTTTGTACATAATCATTAAGAGCTGCTGCCAAAGCTATGCCATGACTGCCGTGATTTAAGCGGGCACCCAGTTGTTCAAAGGGAGTATCCATGCTTTCCAAATAATACTTCTTGTCTATTTCTCCGCAATCTAAAAGAAGCATTCTAAGCTTATCCGGTCCCCAGTGTAACAATCTGGCACGAACCAAGCTTAAAGCATTTTGGAAATCAGCACGTAAATTAAAATATTCCCGAATAAAACCGTGCTCTTCTTTTTCATCCAGTATTTCTTGTGCATAGGTAAACAGGGCACAATCTATCATGGCGCTAAACCGCATGGGGTCAATGGTCTTTCTGGCAATATCTGCTTCAATGCTATTGAAAGCATTTCTATAAACCTTGGGTAAGGAATCATATTTTCTGGTGGCAATACAGGTCTTAACCAGCTCAAGAGGAAAGAACCCGCCATCTCTCAAATATTTTTCGCCATCAGTTTTCAAAAGCCTTGCCTTAAGCAAAGTTTTTAAGTTATGATTGTCCACATTTAAAAGAAAGAGTCCGGTAAGCTCTACATCAGGAGTAAGCTCCAGAATTCTTTTTCTGGTTAAATTCATTTGCTCTCTTATCATGAGATCTAATTCGCCGTAAGCAATTTCTTCTTCAGTAATATTACCCTCGCCATAACCTGCCTCTATTAAGATGGCGGTTGCTTCTTTAACAGTAGGAGCCTCGGCAATTCGTCTCAGTTGATTTTGCTTAAGCATTTTGGTGGACATAACACTAACTCTGCCAATAGCATATTCATAACTTTCTTGAGGCATATTACTTCACCTCCGTACCAAAAAGAATATTTGCTATCTGACGTTCTTCCTTTTGTCTCACTTCTCTTAAAATAGATGCAAAAGAGCCATCATAATCAGTAGTAATGCCTTCCAGCTCCACACCGCCTTTAAATTTAGCCGGCTTATCGCTTAAGGTTAAGGAGCCTTTCTTTCCGGCTGCTTGTAGGGCGGTATTTAATTTTGCCAAAAAGCCATTTTGATACTTAGCTACATCATCTGCCGGCACATGTAATTTTTCTTCGCCTGTTTCGCTGGCAGCTACCACAATTGAAGTAATCAGTTTTTCCCATTTATCTTGAGGCAGCTTATTTAAGGCGTCCTCTACCTTGGCAAATACCGTTTCCAATATTTTCCTTTGGCTGTTTAAGGTTTTTTTACGGCTTTCCAATTCGGCAATAAGAACCTGCCTGCGTCCCGCTTCTTCAGCACTATTCTTAGCTTGAGCTTTGATGCTCTCTAAAGAAGTTTGAGCAGATGCGAGGACTTTGTCACGAACAGCAGTTGCTTTTTTCTCAGCATCTGCCAAAATATTCGTTTTTTCTATGGAAGCCTCTTCTTCTATTTTAGAAATTATCTTATTTGCTGCCACTGCTTTTCACTCCTCGCTTAAAGCTTAATGCCGTTGATCATAATGAAGGAAAGCAATAAGGACAATACAGCGTAGGTTTCTACCATGGCTGCCAAAATAATACCTTTACCTGTTTCTTCAGGACGCTTAGCGCTCAGGCAAATACCTGCAGCAGCAACCTTACCCTGATACCAGCCGGAAAGCAAACCACCGATACCCATAGGGAAACCTGCCGCCAAGAAGGCTATGCCCTGCGGTGTAGTCAATTCCTTAACTTCACCGCTAACTGCGCCTAAATTTAAAAGAATAATGAAAGCAATCAAAAGTCCATAAATACCCTGGGTACCAGGAATAGCTTGCAAAACCAAAACGTTACCAAACTTATCCGGATCCTCAGAAACAACACCTGCACCGGCTTGACCGGCAATACCAACGCCTAAAGAGCTACCACCAGCTGATAGACCTGCTGCAATGGCAGCACCTCCAAATGCTAAAGCTGTTCCAAGAGTAATCATAATGTAAAGCCTCCTTAACCTTTTATTTTATTTAGTAATATCTGTATATTTAGTTCTCAAAGCCAGAGGAAGGAATGCTCTGCCTCCTGACTCATAAAACTTGCCAAAGAATTCAATGTACTGCAAACGACTGCTGTGTACGAAAGCACCTAAGATATTGATGACGATGTTAAAGGAATGTCCTGCAAAGACAACTATCACAGCCGCCACCATACCAACAGGTCCCATGGTCATAAGAAGTTTGGCAATGGTATTGATTACCATGGCAATAACACCGGTAGCCAGTCCCAAAGCAAAGATTCTGGAATAGCTAAGAATATCACTAAGATAACCACTAATACTGTAGAGTGTAAACAAGCCGCTTAACAATCTATTGATGATTCCCTTTTTAGACCTACCACCAAAGAGCACGATGATTGCTGCTCCAATAATTGCCAAGTATTTGCCGATTGGTCCTGGCACAAAAGCCATGCACAAGAAACCTGCAAACATGGTAAGCCAGGATAGCTCATCAAATACAACGCCTGCCCAATCTCCCTCTCTGGCCAATAAATAAATTTTGAAAAGCATACCGGAAAGGATGTGCAGAGCGCCTAAGACATAACACAAAACCAACATCTTAAGAGGTTCGTTTAAAGGTACAAACCAAAGTGGATGCCACTCTAAACCAAACCAACCACCGAAAAGTGCTCCCCAGATAATTGTGGAAATACCACCAAACAAAATAACCATGGCCAGTTTTCCGGAAAAATCTTTAGGTTTAAATAATTTCAAAGCAATTAAGAGTAGAATGGTTATAACCAAGCCGTATCCGGCATCTGATAACATCATGCCAAAAAAGATAAAATGGAATGGTGCCATTACCCAGTCCGGATCAACCGAACCTGCTTTAGGTTTGGAATACAAATCGATTACAGATTCGTAAGGTCTTACCAAAGGATTATTCTCCAATACCGTAGGAGGAATCTCATCTTCTTTGGGATCTAGAAAATCTAATTGGTAAGCATCTGTCACGGCAGCAATAGTTTTTTCTACTTCTGCCGTCTTATCGTGCCGTACCCAACCTTCCATATAAAAGGCCTTACCTGTTTCTTCACCGCTAATAGCCATACGATCTGCTTTCGTAGCTAACTGATCGTAATATAATTCTACTTTGCCTTTCTCTGCACCCAAGCTTTTGGCTTTGGCTGCCAGCTCATCTGCTTCCTTATCCTTCTGAGCCGCTTCGTCATTAAAAGCCGCCATAGCTTCTTTAGGCAAGCCATCTTTCTTTGGCAAAATCGCTTCCGTAAAATCATGTTCCTTAAGGAAGTGTTTTACTTTTTCTGCTGCGCTTTTATAAGCAATGACCAAAAAGGCCTTGCCCTCCGCAGCATCGCCTAAAATATTTGTATCTACCAGAAGCTCTGACATCTCCTTGCTTAAAACAGCCATCTCTTCAGGTGGAACATAACCTACAAAGCAGGCTGTTTGAGCAGTGTCTTTTAAATCCTGCAAAGGTATGTCCAATTTTTCCCAAGGTGCCAAGGCCTCAGCCTGAGACCTTAGACCAATAGCTTCATTGCGCAAGGAAGAAACCTTATTAGACAATTGATCCAGTTCAGCAGTAACCTCAGCCCCACTGTTTTCTGTCTCCAAAAATTGTTTATAAGGAAGTTGACTTCTAGGCGCTAGCAAAGATTTCTTAATACCGCTACGTGCCAAAAATCGTAACGCTTCTGCCGCCTTTTCCTTCTCTTCGCCTACTGCCTCTGCTCCGGCTAAAGGTTTCTTATCCCCCTCCTGCAAAAGCATCACATCGCCGCTCTTTTGGAGAGCCAGCAAGATGGCATCGCGGTCTTCTTTTAAGGCATATAAAGTTAGTTTCTTAACAGGCACTAACATTTAGACCACTACCTTTTCCATAATATAGGCAACTGCTTCATCTACATGAGTTAAAGCCGCCTGGGCTGCTTTAGCATCCTCAGCTGTTCTGGATGCCACTAGCTCAGCAGCTTTTGCCTTGCCTTCCTCCTCTGCCTTGGCTACAGTGTTCTTTGCTTCTTGCCTAGCTCCTGCAACTAAAGCATTTGCTTCTGTTTCCGCTTTTTCTTGGGCATCATGCACAAGATTTTTTGCTTCATTAATTGCTGCTTTTCTTGTTTCTTCCGCTGCTTTTTCCGCAGCTTTGATGTCTTCCATTAATGACACTGTTCTCACCACCTTTATTTTTTAAAAGGTTCTATTTTAAAGTGACATTCTTGTAAGTTGCTTTTAGGCCCGGCATTATGTACTGAGCCAACCGTTGTCCACGTTCAACATCCTTGGTAAAACCAATGGTCAAATTACCGGTTCCGGATAGTTTCAAAAGACCTTCTTCAATAAGTCTGTGTTGAGCATTTGTTGCTGTTTGCTCAGCAGGATCAATAACGGTTATGGCCGTACCCAGGATTTTTTGAATTTCTCCCTGTAAAAATGGGAAATGGGTGCAGGAGAGAATAACCGTGTCTGCTCCGGCTTGCTTAGCAGTATTGGCATATTCCGTAATCGCCTCTGTAACCTCATTAGAACCGAACTTTTCTCCTTCGATGAGAGGTACAAACTTGGGACAGCCAATTCCGGTAACCTTTGCTCTGGCATCAAGTTCATGAATAGCTTTTTCGTGGGCATGGGTACTAATGGTAAATTCTGTAGCAAAAACCGCAATATTTTTCTTAGCGCTGGCAGCTAAAACCAGTTTTGCACCTTTAGACATTCCTATTAATTGATATTTATGCAACTTTTGCAAAGTATCCGGTCCCAAAACCGTAATGGTATTGCAAGCAATAACTACCAGTTTTACATTTTGCGTGTCAAAAAAGTTAAGCATTTGTTCTACAAAACCTCTTATTTCTTCTTCACTACGAGAACCATAAGGGGTTCTGGCTGTATCTCCCAGATAAATAAAATCCTCCGCAGGCATTTTTTCTCTTAAAGTTTTTAAAACTGTTAAGCCGCCTACCCCACTATCTATTACGCCAATTGGCATATCTTTTGTTAACATTACGGAACCAAGCTCCTTTTCTATAATTTTAATTTATTATGTTATAACAGTATTATTATACTATAAATTCAGGACATGGGCACATTTTTTGCTCTTTTGAAAAAATAAAAGCAGGCCAACCCTCAAGAGTGGCCCACTTCATCCTAAAACATTTTATGCCACCAAGGGTAGCAACTCATCAATACGATCAGCATTAAAACAACATAATCCAGAAGTCCCAAGCTTTGTGGCGCCATGTTTTTATAAGTATTGGCACCAAAACCCTTAAGCTCCATGGACAAAGCCAGAGTGTCAGATTTAGCTACAGCTCTCATAACCAAAGGTTTAACCACAGCTAAATAAGAATACAATCTTTTCAGAACATTGCCTCGGTTAGAATAGCCACGGCAGGATTGTGCGTCCAGAGTAGTCTGACTGTCTGTCAAGAAATCAGGCACAAAGCGCAAGGCCGTAGTCAGCATAAAAGCATATTCACAGGGCAAATGAAATTTTTCTACCAAAGCCTGAGCGATATCTTGTATTTTGGTTGCTGCCAAAAGGCACAGGAAGGCAGTTGTCATAACAAACATTCTCAGGCCACCGGTCAAAGAAACATACAGGCTGGAACCAAAGAGCAACTGCAAAACAATCATCATACCGGTAAACACAGTTAAAGCACCAATGGCAGCCATGGTCATTCTGTCATGCTTAATATAAAGAAGCAAAACTAATTCCAAAGCAAGAATAGTAGCTACCATGGGAACAGGCAGCAAAAATACCCAAGCAGTAACAGCTAAAACTAAAATTAATTGTGTAAAGGCAGTTATTCTCATTTGCTGTCACCTGCTTTCAGTTCTACCTTTTGGCAGAATTCTTCAGGAGTTAAAGCTTCCAAACCAAGTTGTGCTCCCAGCTTAGATAATACCGGCTGCTTCAGGCCCCATTGTTCAATATTGTTTTTGCCATCAAACAAGTCATGGGTTGCTCCATCAAAAACCAAATTGCCATCATTAAGCACCAAAACTCTCTTGGTAAACTTTCTGGCAATATTCATATCATGTGTAATAAGAATGATGGTAATTTTCTTTTCTTCGTTAAGCTTACGCAAATAAGCCATCATGTCTTCTTTTTCCTGCTCGTCCTGACCATTGGTAATTTCGTCCAGAATCAAGGTTCGTGGCTGCAAGGCTAAAGCCGCCGCTACACCCAGACGTCTTTTTTGACCAAAGGAAAGTGCTCTGGGATATGCATCCACCAAGTCTTCTAAGCCCATGGCAGTAAGAGCATCGGCAACTTGTTTCTTAATTATTCCTTCTGTCATTTTCTTGCATTTTAAACCATATGCTACTTCATCAAAAACAGTATCTTCCAAAATTTGCAAATCCGGATTTTGGAACACATAACCTACTTTAACAGAAAGATCAGCCGGTTCCAGTTTAGCAATATCATTACCATCTACCAGCACTTGGCCACTACGGGGATGGTCCAAAGCCATGAACAATCTGCTTAAGGTAGTTTTGCCACTGCCGTTATGGCCTAAGAGGGCAACAAATTCACCATCTTGAATAGTACAGCTAATATCAAAAATTACGGGTTCGCCACGGCGATAAGCGAAATTGACTGCTTGTGCTTCTATCATGACCGTTGTCCCCCTTTAAATTTCTCGGTAAGCTCGCTGACAGCATCTGCTTCCTGCCGCCATTCTCCCAAAGTAATACCAAAACGTTCTTCCAAATTAAATTTAATCTGCCATAGTTCAGGCAAATTTTCCCTCAGGTTAGGATAGCCATAGGTAATCTTGGCAGCCTGAGCAAACGGGCCTTTGGCTACTATCTTGCCTTTATCCAAAATAACCAGGTCTGTAGCATATTGGAGCACGCTGTTTAAATCATGCTCTACTATGATAACGGTCATATTATGTTCTTTGTAAATTTTATGAATAAGCTCATAAAGTGACTTGGCTCCATCGGGATCTAAGGCAGAAACAGGTTCATCCAAAATCAAAACCTCAGGATGAATGGCTAGGACAGAAGCCAAAAGCAATCTTTGTCTTTGTCCGCCGGATAATTCATCCAGCTGATAATTCTCCCTGCCCGGTAACCCTACGTCAGACAATGCTTTTTGGGTTCTGGCTTCCACCTCGGAAGGAGCAAAACCATGATTTAATAAGCTAAAGGCAACTTCTTCACCAGCCGTTAAAGATACCAGCTGGCTTTCGTAGTCATCTAACATAATGCCTACCCGCATAGCAAGGTCGGAAACCTTTTTTCCTTTAACATCTTCGCCTAAGGCTTCTACAGTACCGGCATATCTGCCTCCGTAGTAAGCAGGCACAATACCTGCCATAGCCTTGCACATAGTAGTTTTACCTGCACCACTGGGTCCGGCAATAACAGTAAAGGAACCTTGTTCAACAGTAAGGTTGATGTCCTGCAAAATCAAATCGCTATTTAGATAACCATAGTAAAAATTGGTAAATTTAATCACAGGATTACTCATTCTTTTTACCTCCTTGCATAAAGAACAATTTCTCTACAGGAGCAAAAAGCACATAAGTAATGACGCCGTTCAAAACACCTACAGCAGCCACCAGCGGTAACATGGCATGAATCCAAACAGTAAGAGGCAGTCCTAAAACTAATTTCAAAATGAAAGTAAAGACGCCGCCACTTACCATGGTAGATAGGCCGCCAATAATAAATGGTTTAAATTTAAATTTATCCAGCTTAGCCATGAAAAATGCTTTGGTCAAAAGACAAGCCATGGTAGCACCACAAATTTCGCTGGCGATATTTCCCAGCGGGAAGGCCGACTTAGAAGAAGGCACAATGGTAAGACCGGCCACAAAGCCAATGCCTATGGCACGAGTTAGACTGGGTCTGGTAAGTCCAATGGTAATAGAATACATGGCAATGGTCCAATTAGGGGTTATGCCACCTACGTTAGGACTAATGGTATGCAAAATTACACCAATGGCTAATAATAAGGCTGTGATGGCCACCCAACGATGACTATCCTTGGTTGCCTGTACTTCAATTAACTGCGGAATCGGTTTTTCCATGACTACACCCCTTGTTTACAAACTATAAAGTAAATTCTATGATTTTTCTCGCTTTATGTCAACCATTATTGTGCTTTTTTAGTATTGCCATACTACCTTTACAATTTAAATGTTTTTCTTTTTTCTAAAAAAAAGAATGTAAGCACTTACAAATTTTACTTGCGAATTACTCAGAAATGTGTACAATAAAGATAAAGATATCAGTATTATCAAAAAATTGGATAATAAAAGGGGGTTAGGCGCAGTTCAAAACTGCGCGAAAAATTATGGCTAAGATTATTACTTTTGGTGAAGTTATGTTGAGATTGGCTCCGTTCGGGTATTACAGATTCATCCAAACAGATGCATTTGAAGCTACTTACGGTGGTGCTGAAGCCAACGTGGCAGTCTCCTTGGCAAACTATGGTGAGAATGTGGCTTTTGTTACCAAATTACCTCAAAACCTTATTGGCCAAGCAGCTGTAAACTCCCTACGTCGTTATGGCGTAGACACAGATTTAATCGTCCGTGGTGGCGAACGTGTTGGTATTTATTATTGTGAAAAAGGTGCCAGCCAACGTGGTTCCATGGTTATTTATGATCGCAAATATTCTTCTATTCAACAAGCTAAACCAGGCGACTTCGACTGGAAAAAGATTTTTAAAGGCGCTAAATGGTTCCACTTTACCGGCATTACTCCGGCTTTGGGACCTGATGTAGCTGCTTTGTGCTTAGAGGCTTGCAAAGCTGCAAAGGCTAATAAGATGACCGTAAGCACTGACCTGAACTATCGTGGCAAGCTATGGACCAAAGATGAAGCTAAAGCTACCATGACCAAGCTCTTAAAATATGTAGATGTAGTTATTGCCAACGAAGATGATTGCGCAGATGTATTAGGCATCCGTGCTGCTAATACCGATACTACCAAAGGCGCTTTGGACGAAAAAGGTTACGAAAGCGTAGCTAAACAAGTTCAACAAGCTTTCAAGCTAAAGATGGTTGCCATCACCTTGCGTACCAGCATCAGTGCCAGCGACAATAAATGGGCAGCAATGCTTTATGATGGCAAGAAATTCTATCATAGCAAAGAATATTTAATCCATATTACTGACCGTGTAGGCGGTGGCGATTCCTTCGGTGCCGGCTTGATTTATGGCATGACACACAAGTTTGATGCTCAAAAGACTTTGGAATTTGCTGTAGCAGCCAGCTGCTTAAAGCAAACCATTGAAGGCGACTACAACCATGTTTCCGTAGACGAAGTTTTGAAATTGGCCGGTGGTAATGCCAGCGGTCGTATCAGCAGATAAAAGAGATATACAAAGGAGAGATAGTATGGAGAAAGAAAAAGTATTAGCAAAGATTAAAGAACAAGGTATTGTAGCAGTAGTACGCGGCAAGGATGAAGCAGACGGTGTCAAGATTGCCGAAGCTTGTATTGCCGGTGGCGTAAAAATCATTGAATTGGCTTTTACCACTCCTCGTGCTCATGAGTGCATCAAAGCCTTGGCAGATAAATACAAGGATGATAAAGACGTGATTATCGGTGCAGGCACCGTATTGGATGCTATCACCGCCCGCATTGCTATTTTGGAAGGCGCTCAATTCATCGTATCTCCCGCTTTTGATTTAGATACCATAAAATTGTGCAACAAATATCGTGTTGCTTCTATGCCTGGTACCAGCACCTTGGCTGGCGTTCTGGAAGCTTTGGAAGCAGGCGCAGATGTTATTAAGATTTTCCCGGGCGAAATCATGGGCGTTAAGATGATTAAAGCCGTACATGGACCTATTCCTCAAGCACAAATGATGCCTACCGGCGGTGTAAACCTGGAAAATGTAGGCGAATGGTTAAAGGCTGGTTGCATTGCTGTAGGTACCGGTGGTTCCTTAACCGCTCCTGCTAAGAAGGGCGATTATGCCGGCGTAACCAAAAACGCTGAAGCATTCGTAAAGGCTGTAGCAGCTGCCAGAGCTAAATAACAAGAGGAGACTCTTATGCAATTAAACGAAAAAACAATATTAGAAACAAACCCTTGGCAGGAGAAAAACATTCTCCTGCCTCACTTTAACAGGGCACAGGTAAAAGAAAAAACTTACCATGAACCCATTTGGCTCCATATGGGGCCCGGCAATATTTTTCGTGCTTTCATTGCCAGATTACAACAACAATTGTTAAATACCGGTGCGGCAGAACGCGGCATCATTGCTGTTGCGCCTAATTCTCGCACCATTATAGATCAGGTTTATGCACCTTTTGATAATCTTAGTCTTTTGGTTACCATGTATCCTGATGGTACCATGGAAAAAGAAATCATCGGCAGCGTAACCGAAGCCTTGGCTCTTTTGCCTAACACTGCAGACTGGCAACGTCTGGAAAAAGTCATTGCTGCACCGACCTTACAAATACTCAGCTTTACCATTACGGAAAAGGGCTATGCCGTCAAAGATGCAGAGGGAAAATTACTACCGCCGGTGGAGGCTGATGCAGCAAACGGTCCAGCTCGTGCCCAAAGTTTTGCCGGTAAATTAGTGGCACTTCTCCTGGTACGGTTTAAGGCAGGCGCTACTCCGTTAACCCTGCTTAGCTTGGATAACTGCTCCCACAACGGAGCTATTTTGCAAACAACCGTAGTTACCATGGCTAAGGCTTGGGCAGAACAAGGCTTAGTGCCCAAAGAGTTTTTAGATTACGTGCAAAATGTCCTTACCTATCCTTGGAGCATGATTGATAAAATCACCCCTCGTCCTGCACCTAACGTGCAAAACGCTTTGCAAGCAGATGGTTTAACAGATATGAAAATTACTTCCAGTGCCAGAGGTGGTGTTTATGCACCCTTTGTTAATGCCGAATCTACCGGTTATCTGGTTATTGAAGATAAGTTTTGTAACGGTAGACCACCTCTAGAAAAAGCAGGCGTAATTTTTACCAACCAGGAAACCGTAGCCAAGGTAGAGCAGATGAAAGTATCTGCCTGCTTAAATCCTTTGCACACCTCCTTGGCTGTGTATGGTTGCCTGCTAGGTTATACCCTTATTGCTGATGAAATGCAGGATAAAGAGCTTAACAAGCTGGTACATTGTATCGGCGAAGAAGCCATTCAGGTAGTGGAAGATCCTAAGGTCTTATCACCTCGTGCCTTTCTACAAGAATGTCTGACCAAGCGTTTTCCCAATAAAGCTATTCCTGATACGCCCCAACGTATCGCTTGTGATACTTCTAAAAAAGTGGGTCCTCGCTTTGGCGGTACCATTAAAGCTTTTGGACCCAAAGCTGCCAGCCTGAAATTCATACCACTTGCTATTGCCGGCTGGTGTCGTTATCTGCTAGCCGTAGATGACGAGGGCAAGGCCATGGAACTTAGTCCTGATCCTGAGTTACCCAAATTAACAGAAACTCTGCAAGGTATAGCGCTGGGCGATACCTCTGTAGATGTACATGCTCATTTGGAAAAGCTCTTAAGCTCTGAGCGTATTTTTGGCAGTAACCTCTATGCTACAGATTTTGGTAGCCATGTAGAGGAATATTTCGCTCAAATGTTGCAGGGCCCCGGCGCTGTACGCCGTACCTTGCAAAAATATTTGGCCTAGGAGGCTATTATGAAGTATTTCATTAAGAATGCTGAACCAAAGATTCAAAAGCCGGAACCTGGCGTAGAGCGCAAGATCATGGCCTATTGCGATAAGCTGATGATGTGCGAATTAACCTTTGTAAAAGGAACTACCTCAGCAATCCACAAACATCCCCATGAACAAATTACCTATGTGCTAAGCGGTGCTTTGAAGTTTAGCGTAGGCGGCGAAGAACAAATTGTCCACGCAGGCGACGCCATCTATATGCCTGCCAATGTGGAACACGGCGTTCTGGAGGCCTTGGAAGATTCTAAAATCATTGATAATTTTGCTCCCAAACGGGATGACTTTTTGAAATAATTGCAAGACAATAGCATAAAAAGATAAGGGTTAAAAGCATTTTTGCTTTTAACCCTTATCTTTTTATGCTCAAGGGGAAAACCCTGGTATTTCTTTACTTTTCTGTAAAACTATCCCGAAAACACAGGAACGGCTCAAAGGTTGTGACAGATGGTGTCATGGCTCCCTTGCCATCCAAGACCTGCAAAAGCACATTCACCGCAGCAGGACACAGGGCATCCAGCCGATTATCCAAACTGGTAAGAGCCGGTGTAGAGCATTGGGCCAAAATAGAATTATTACAACCGATAACCGGCATCGATAATCCGTGGTTGACCAAGGCTTTCTGGGCGCCAACCGCTAGGATATCTTCCGTAGCCATAATAGCATCAAAGCGTATTTTCTTCGCCAACCGCTGCTCTACAATATTACCGGCATTAGCCATGGTACGTTCGATAAGTATTTCCAGCTCAGGATCAGCGGTAAGATTGGCCTTCTTTAAGCCCTCCCGGAAGCCTTTTAATTTTTGCTGTCCGCTATAAGTTACTCTATCGTATAAGAAGAGTATGGATTTATAACCCCGTTTAGCCAGGAGCTGGACACTTTCCGAGAAACCTGCCGCTTCATCACAGACCACACAGTAAAAGTTAGCATATTTCACATTGCAGTTAATAGTAATAACAGGAACCTTACCCATAGTTTTAGCAAAACGAGCATCTATGGCCTCCCGGAAGGAAGATCCTATCAGAATTAAGGCATCAACATGTCTTTCCTTCAGCAGCTGCATATATTTTCTTTTATCTTCCGGCTTATTGCCGGTACACCCCAGTACCACATCAAAACCACGTGCCCGTAAGTTGGGTTCAACTAAGGAAACTGCCTTGGCAAAGAAATTATCTGCAATATCCGTACACAGAATACCTACGGTCTTCATGGAATCTAAGCCTAGACCTCGGGCAAAAGGATTAGGTGAATATCCTTGGTCTTTCATAGCCGCCAAAATTTTCTCTCTAGTGTCAGGACGTACCTTGGCACTACCGTTTAATACTCTGGAAACTGTTGCTATGGAAACTCCGCAGGATTTAGCAACATCGTAAATTGTCATTGTACGCCTCCCCTAGCGACGACTTTTATCCCTAAACAGAAAGCAAAATGTAAGGGCTTTCTGAATATTTACTTAACTTTACTTTTTAGTATACACAAATTTTACCAAAGTGCAAGTACTTGTTAAAATAGGCTAAATCGTCAAAAAACAAGATAAATACTGAACGAAACAACAAAAGGTCAATATTTTTGTAATTAATTAAAGTGCGAATTGTTAAAAAATTCATTATTTTCTGTTGCCGATTCTTGTAGAAATGCTATAATTTAAATGTAAGCGATTACATCGGAAAATGTAAATCCAAAAAAATTTTTATCAAGGGGGATAAGATTATGATGTTTGGAAAAAAGAAGTTAATGGCAGCAATCGCATTGGCTATGGTTAGCAGCTTCGCACTTAGTGGTTGCGGCGGCGATGCTAAGAAAGATGCCGGTAAAGCAGCAGCTCCTGCAGCAAGCGATGGTAAAAAAATCGTTTTGCGTTATGCAGAAAACCAACCTAAGGATTATCCGACCACTGCAGCAGCTCGTAAATTTGCTGACATTGTTAAGGAGAAAACAAAAGGCCGTATTACCGTTGAGGTTTATGATAGTGCTCAATTAGGCGATGAAAAATCCGTTATTGAACAAATCCAATTTGGTAGTATTGATATGTCCCGTGTTAGCTTGTCTCCGTTGTCCGAATTTGCTAAACAACTGAACGTATTGCAATTACCTTACTTATATCGTGATGGCGCTCATATGTGGAAGGTTTTGGATGGCAAGATTGGTCAAGATTTGCTAGCTACCTTGGACAAATCCGGTATTGTTGGTTTGACCTGGTTTGATGCCGGCGCTCGTAACTTCTATACCAAGAACCCTGCTAAGAGCATGAAAGACTTAGCTGGCCTAAAGATTCGTGTACAAGAGTCCTCTATGATGATGGATATGGTTAAGGCTGTTGGTGCTAACCCCACTCCTATGGCATATGGCGAAGTTTATTCCGCATTACAAACCGGCGTTATTGATGGTGCTGAAAACAACTGGCCTTCTTATGAAAGTACCAGACACTTCGAAGTTGCTAAGAACTATATGCTGGATGAACACAACCGTGTTCCTGAACCAATGATTATTTCCAAGAAGACTATGGATAAATTAAGTGCTGACGATCAAAAGGTTATCCGTGCAGCTGCTATTGAAGCTGGCAAGGTTGAACGTCAATTGTGGGCTGATCGTGAAAAAGCTTCTGAGAAGAAAGTACGCGATGGTGGCAGCACAATCGTAAAGCTTACTCCTGAGCAACACCAAGAATTCGTAAATGCTGTAAAGCCTTTGTATGACAAGTATGGTGGAGACAACAAAAACTTGATCAAACAAATTCAAGATGTTAAATAAGCAAAGAGAAGATAAAAAATAATTCTAAAGTGGTAATTTAAGGAGGGTGCTATCCAATCTTTTCTTAGTGAGAAGGTTTCGGTAGCGCCCTTTTCCTCTTCTAGAAGCGTTTTAGCAAAGGAGGGATTGTTTTGGATAAACAAGAAAAACTGAATCCTGTATTATCCGGTATCACGTATGTTATCGATTTACTCTACTCTTTGCTGCTGAGATATTCCCAGATAGTATTGATAGTTATTGTAATCGTAGTTTCTGTACAGGTTATCAGTCGTAAATTCCTCGGTACCAGTATTCGCTGGTCTGAAGAAGTAGCTTTGTTCTTTATGATTTGGATGGCTTTTATTTCTATGTCCATCGGCGTGCAAAAAGGTCTGCACATAGCAGTAGGCTTTTTCTTCAACATTTTGCCTGCGCCTGTGGCCAAGATTATTGATAAAATAGACAATCTAATCGTTCTAAGTTTTGGTGCTTTCTTGCTTTACTATGGTGCTCTCTTGGTGCAATCTACCATGAGTTCTACTTTACCGGCTACCCAATGGCCTGCCGGTATGGAATATTTGATGATTCCCGTCGGTGGTTTCTTCATTGTTTATTTCAGTCTTATAAACCTGTTTAATTTACAAAGATATCAACATTTTAAGCTCTATGAGGATCCTAATCCTTTTGATATTGATGCCATTACGAAAGAAGGTGCCAAATAATGTTTGATACTAATATTGCAATTGGTATATTACTTGGTTCCTTCCTTATTCTCACCCTTATCAGAGTGCCTATTTGTTTTGTGCTTGCCTTTTCTACCGCCCTTACCATGTTGTATTGCAACATTCCCCTTATGGCTATGGCTCAGCAAATGAGTAAAGCTATTAACAGTTTCTCCCTTATGGCTATTCCTTTCTTCATTTTAGCCGGTGAAATTATGGGTGTAGGCGGTATCGCCGATCGGCTACTTTCTTTTGCTAATATTCTAGTTGGCAGTTTCCGTGGCGGCTTGTCCCACGTTAATATTTTAGCCAGTATGTTCTTCGGTGGTATTTCCGGTTCCGCTGTTGCCGATGTTTCCTCCCTGGGTTCCTTGGAAATTCCTATGATGGTAAAGGCTGGTTTCCCTGCAGATTTTTCTACAGCTGTTACCGTAGCCAGTGCTTGTCAGGGCGTTCTAATTCCCCCCAGCCATAACATGATTATTTATTCCTTGGCTGCCGGTGGTGTTTCTGTAGGTGCCTTGTTCATGGCCGGCGTTGTTCCCGGTGTCACCCTTGGCCTATGCTTGTTAGTAATCTCTGTTATCTGGTCTACTAAAAACAATTATCCCAAAGGTGAAAGAGTTTCCCTAAAGCAAGCCTTTTTGATTACCAAAGATGCCATTATGGCTTTAGGTACTGCTTTTATTATCATGTTCGGCGTATCCTTTGGCTGGTTTACTGCTACTGAATCCGCTGCTATTGCCTGTTTGTATGCCTTCTTCGTTTCTTGGTTATATTACAAAGAATTAAAGATGAGCATGATGCCTAAGGTACTTTTAAATACTGTTAAAACACTAGCCATGGTATTTAGCTTAATCGCTGCTGCCGGTGCTTTCGGTTGGATGCTGGCATTCCTAAGAGTACCTACTTACATTACTAACTTCGTACTAAGCGTTAGTACCAATACTTACCTCATCCTGTTATTCATGAACCTATTGCTTTTGTTCTTAGGCTGCATTATGGATATGGCTCCTCTAATTGTTATCATGACCCCTATCCTGCTACCGGTTGCTAAAGCCTGCGGTATGGATCCGGTACATTTTGGTATCGTCTTAATATTCAACCTGGCTATTGGCTTGTGCACTCCTCCTGTAGGTTCTGCTCTATTCGTAGGCTGTGGCATTGCCAAATTACCTATTGAAAAAGTAACTAAAGCAATGTTACCTATGTACGCAGCTATGTTTACAGGTTTATTGTTGGTTACTTATATTCCGGCCCTAACTATGTGGCTGCCTCATTTCATGGGCGTCATGAAATAAAATTTCCATCGCCTAAACCCGCCCTTTTAGGGCTTGGTTTGGGCGCTTTTTGTAAAAAAACACGGAGGCGTTTAAAACAATGAAAAAATTTATGGATAAAAACTTTCTATTGGAAACCAAAACTGCTCAAAAATTATTTTTTGAACATGCTGCTAAAATGCCTATTATAGATTATCATTGCCATATTAATCCTCAGGAAATTGCTGATGATAAAAAGTTTAAAAACATCACTGAAGCCTGGTTAGGCGGAGACCACTATAAATGGCGTCTCATTCGTTCTAACGGTACTGAAGAAAAAGATATTACCGGTACAGAATCCAGCGACAGGGTAAAGTTCCAAAAATTTGCAGAAGCCCTAGCTAAGTCTCTTGGCAATCCTCTTTATCATTGGACGCACCTGGAATTACAACGTTATTTTGGCGTAAAGAAACCTCTCAGCGGTGCTACTGCTGAAGAAATCTGGAAAACCTGTAATGCTAAGTTGAAAACCAAGTCCATGTCTGTACAAGGCATTATTAAACAATCCAATGTTAAAGTTATTTGCACTACTGATGATCCTGTTTCTGATTTGGCATGGCACAAGAAAATTGTTGCTGATGGAAAATGTGCTGCCAAGGTTGTTCCTGCTCTGCGTCCTGATAAGGCCCTGCATATCGCTCAACCCGGCTGGAACACCTACATCAAGGAATTAGGCAAAGTAGCCGGTGTAAAATCCATTGCTACTATTGGAGATATTCGCAAGGCTCTGAAACAACGTCTGGATTATTTCGAATCCATGGGTTGCCGTGCTACCGATCACGCTTTGGAATACGCTTTCTATCGTCCGGCTACCGATGCTAAGGTTAATGCTGTAATTAAAAAGGCTCTGGCCGGGAAAACCTTGTCTGCAGAAGAAACCGAGACTTATGAAACTGCTCTTCTGCTCTTCTTAGGTGAAGAGTACGCTACCAGAGGCTGGGCTATGGAGGTTCATTTCTCTGCTTTGCGCAATACCAACAGTGCTATGTACAAGGCTTTGGGGCCTGATACCGGCTTTGACTGCATCTCTGCTGCACCTGAGTACAACGCTAAAGGCCTGGCAGGCTACATGGATGCCCTTAACGCTAAAAATAAATTGCCTAAGATGATTCTTTTCTCTTTAAATCCTAATGACAATGCCATGATAGGTACTATTATCGGTTGCTTCCAAAGTCCTGAAGTAGCCGGCAAAATTCAACAAGGTGCCGCTTGGTGGTTTAACGATACCAAGCGTGGCATGATTGCTCAATTGGACAGCATTGCCGAATTATCTGTTGTAGGCAACATTCTTGGCATGCTGACAGATTCCCGTTCCTTCCTATCCTATACCAGACATGAGTATTATCGCCGCATTCTGTGCAACTGGATCGGCAACAAAGTTGAAAACGGTGAATATCCTGCCGATATGAAGGTTTTGGGACAAATGGTTGAAGATATTTGTTATAACAATGCCGCCAAATATTTTGGCTTTGCTAAATAATTAATTTAACAGGCTCCGGAGCAAAGTCCTGAGCCTGTTATCTTGAAGCTTATGAGGAGATATTGCTATGAAAAATGTAAGCGAATTATATACACTTAAAGAACGTCCTATCAAGGTTTTACAATTTGGTGAAGGCAACTTCTTAAGAGCTTTTGTGGACTATGCTATTGATGTAGCCAATGAAGAATTAGGCTTTGATGGCAACGTGGCTATCGTTATTCCTCGCAGTAAAAAGCCTGCTCGTTTTACTAAGCAGAACAACATTTACACTGTATGCCTACGTGGTAAAAAGAATGCTAAGCCTTATGAGGAAAACAGAGTAATAACCTGTATAAGTAAGGTAGTAGAAGCCAATGGTGAGTATGAAGATTTTATGAAATTGGCCCAGCTTGATTCCTTGGAGTTTGTAGTTTCCAACACCACCGAGGCAGGTATTGTTTTTGCAGATAATAATCATTTAGAGGATTGTCCGCCTAGCACCTTCCCCGGCAAACTAACTAAGTTTTTATATGAACGTTTTAAGTTCTTCAAGGGTGATGCTACCAAGGCCTTAACCATGCTACCGGTAGAGCTCATTGACCACAATGGAGAAACTCTGAAGAAATGCGTCATGGAATATATTGATTTATGGCATTTGGAAGCTGCTTTTAAAAACTGGATTGATAAGGACTGTATTTTTGCCGATACCTTGGTAGACCGTATTGTTGCCGGCTATCCCAAAGATGAAGCAGCTGTTATTACCAAAGACTTGGGCTATAAGGATGAGCTTTTAGACAAGGCAGAACCTTTTGGCCTGTGGGTCATAGGCGATGACAGAGTAAAAGGTAAACTAAATATTTCTACCGATAAATTGCCTATTGTCTTTACCAATAAGCTTCCCATCTACAAAGAACGTAAGGTTAGAATCTTAAATGGTGCTCATACTTCTATGGTATTAGGTGCCTATCTGGCCGGCTTTGACTATGTAGGCCAATGCATGGCAGACAATGATATACACAAAGAACTTACTCAATGCGTCTTTGAGGAAATCGTACCCACTGTACATTTGCCTAAGGCAGAAGCAGAAGAATTTGCCAAAGCTGTCTTTGAACGTTTTGAAAATCCTTTTGTGCATCATGCTTTGCTTTCTATTTCTCTAAATTCCATTGCTAAATGGCGGGCTCGTATTTTGCCTACCCTTAAGGACAGCATCGCCAACAACAAAGGCAAGCTGCCTAAATGGCTTACCTATTCCATGGCCGCTCTCTTGGCCTTTTATCATACTACCAAAGCCGGAGACAAGTGCCTGATTGGTTCTCGTAATGCTAACGAATATAAGATTTGTGACGATCAGGACAAACTGGACTTCATTAGAGAAAAATCAGCTTTGTCCCTAGCTGAGTATGGCTCAGAAATTTTAAAACGAGCTGACTGGTGGGGCGAGGATTTAACTGCTATTCCCGGTTTTGCTGATGAAGTTATCAAGGATTTGGAACAAATAAATAAGCTTGGTGCCAAAGCCTATATTTCTGAGCTTGGCAAGCTGGAGTAAAATCATGGAAAAATTTTATAGAATTCATCCCCAGGATAATGTAGCAGTAGCCATTGAACCTTTAGCTGAAGGTGCAGTTTTAAATTTTGACGGTAAAAGGATTACGGTGAAAACCGCCATCCCTGCCGGTCATAAAATTGCTCTGGTAGATATTGCTAAGGGTGCTAATGTTATAAAATATGGTTTCCCCATTGGTACCGCTACTACCGCCATTCCCGCCGGGGCCTGGGTACACACTCACAACGTGCACAGCAAATTGGGCAACCTCTTGGAATATACCTACAAGCCGGTGGCAGAAGTAAATAAGAAAGCTGCCGCAGATCTAAATTTGCCTAATACTTTTTTAGGTTATGCCAGAGAAGATGGCCGGGTAGGCATTCGCAACGAGGTTTGGATTATTCCCACCGTTGGCTGCGTAAATTCCATAGCACGTGCCATTGAACAACAATCCCAAAAATTTCTACAACCTAATATCGACGGCATCTATGCTTACAGTCATCCCTTTGGTTGTTCTCAATTGGGAGACGATCATCTCCACACTCAAAAGATTTTAAGCGGTTTGGTTCACAATCACAATGCCGGTGCTGTATTAGTCTTAGGTCTGGGCTGCGAAAACAACCAAATTTCCCAGATGAAGGAAATCATTGGTTCCTGCCCGGAAGGAAGAGTCCGTTATTTAATCTGTCAGGACGAAGAAGACGAAATCGCTTCCGGTGTTGCCATAGTTAAGGAACTATGCCAGTATGCCGCTCAGTTTAAACGTACAGAGCAAAGCGTAGCTAAGTTAGTCTTAGGTCTTAAGTGTGGTGGCTCTGATGGTTTTTCCGGCATTACTGCCAACCCACTATTAGGCTGGGTAGCCGACAGCTTAATTGCCGCCGGCGGTACAGCTATCCTGTCAGAGGTTCCTGAAATGTTTGGTGCAGAAACCATGCTGATGAATCGTTGCCGCGATAAAGAAACCTTTGCTAAAACCGTAAATTTAATTAACAACTTCAAAAAATATTTTCAGAGCTACGGCGAAAAGATTAACGAAAATCCTTCTCCCGGTAACAAAGCCGGTGGCATTACAACCCTGGAAGATAAGTCTTTAGGTTGTGTGCAAAAAGGTGGTAAGGCCATCGTAGAAGATGTGCTTACCTATGGTGACCAAGTACACGAAAGCGGTTTGGTGCTACTGGAAGCCCCTGGTAATGATTTGGTTGCTGCTAACGCTGAAGCTGCAGCAGGTGCACAAATGGTCTTATTTACCACAGGTAGAGGTACTCCTTTTGCCTGCCCTGTTCCTACTTTAAAAATTTCCAGCAATTCTAAATTGGCTCAATTCAAGAAAAGCTGGATTGATTTTAATGCCGGCGTACTTTTAGAAGGACGTAGCATGGATGAAGTAGGTGCTGAGTTCTATAAGCTTATTTTGGATATTGCTTCCGGCAAACGCCAAGCTAAATCCGAAAAACTGGATAAACACGAAATTGCCATCTTCAAGAATGGCGTAACATTGTAACAACAGCAGAGAAAGCTTAAAATTTATCACTACTAAAACGACTATGAGAAATTTTTCTCATAGTCGTTTTTTCTAAGTAACTCTTGGCATTTTTAGAATTTTATAGTAAAATAGTAGGAAATAGAAATAAATTGAACCGAGGTAATTTTAATGAAAATTTCCACCAAAGGCAGATATGCCTTAAGACTCATGTTGGATTTGGCTTTGCAGGATCCCCAAGCCTTCATTAATATCAAGAGTATTTCCCAAAGACAGGAAATTTCCGAAAAATATTTAGAGCAAATTATTAATCAGCTCTCCAAAAACAATATGGTAATCAGTGCTCGTGGTGCACAAGGCGGCTATAAGCTAGCCAGAGAACCTAAGGATTATACCATAGGAGAAATTTTAAGAGCCACCGAAGGCTCCCTTGCTCCTGTAACCTGCCTGGAAAAAAATCACCCCATCTGTGACCGGGCTGCAGCTTGTGCAACACTGGATTTGTGGGTAGAAATTCAAAATGCCATCAACAAAGTAGTAGATAATAGAACGTTGCAGGATTTAGTTGACAGGCAAAAGAAAAAAGAAGAAATATTATCTTCGCTTGCTAAGAAATAGAAATATGACAGAGGAACATTTCCCCTGTCATATTTCTATTTTAGGCAGACAGAATTTTCTTATCACAGTTTAGTACAAAAATTCTACAAACCGTACCTTTTTTCCAGCTCGGTAATTTTCTATAATATAAATGTTATTAAAAAGAGATGAGGCGAAGATGATGAATAAAATGTATAAAGCCATGACCATTGCCGGCAGTGATACCAGCGGTGGCGCAGGCATGGAAGCAGACTTAAAGACTATGGAAGAGCTTGGCGTATACGGTATGGTAGCATTAACCTGTATTGTAGCCCAGAATCCTGCCAACAATTGGTCCCATGACATTAGCGGTATCGAGCTACCCGTTATTGAGAAACAACTTCACACCATTTTAGATGGTATTGGCATAGATGCTATGAAAACCGGTATGTTAGGCAGTGCCGAATTAGTAGAATTAGTAGCTCACACCATTGATAAATATCAATTAAAGAATGTAGTTATTGATCCCGTCATGGTTTGCAAAGGCGTAGATGCCATCATGGTTCCTGAAGCAGCCAAAGCCATCAAGGCCCTGCTGGTGCAAAGATCGGATGTTATTACTCCTAACCTTTTGGAAGCAGCTTATTTAACAGACATGGAAAAAGTCAGCAATCTGGAAGAAATGAAGGAAGCTGCTACCAGACTACATGACAAGGGTGCTAAAAACATTCTTATTAAGGCTGGAGCTAGGTTTGCCGGTAATGAAGCTATCGATTTGCTGTTTGATGGCAAAGATTTCAAAATCGTCAGAACTCCTAAATTTCCTGATGCCTTTAACAACGGTGCAGGTTGCACCTTCTCTGCCGGCATTACGGCAGGACTGGCTAAAGGTCTTACTGTAGAACAAGCCTTCGAGGAAACGAAGGCCTTCATTACAGCTGCCCTAAAAAATTCCTTTAGGATTAATCAATGGGCCGGCGCTCTCATGCATTGCGCCCACAGAAAATAGTGTTCTCTAGATAAAAAAATTCCGAATTCACTTAGTGAATTCGGAATTTTATTTTTATGGCTTATTTCTTCCAAAGACCATGTAGGTTGCAATATTCATAAGCAGCAACGAACTTATCACCTGCAGTTAATTCAAAGACAGCTTCCGGTTTATCACCAGGTTTGAAAGCCTTGCGTTGACCACCTTGCTCGGTTTGAATATAAATCCATTGAATGAAATGTTTTTCTTCCATAGGATGACCAACCTTAACTGTAACTGTATTGCCGGAGATTTCTACCACTGGAACGTGCTTTTCTTGAGCAGCATCAGTAGTATTAGCCTTCAACTCGGTCATTGGATCGTCACAGCAAACCAATTGTCCGCCGCCTTCATGAATTAATCCAACCAAATTACCACAATGTTTGCAAATAAAAAATTTTACTTCTGCCATAATAAAACCTCGCTTTCGTCTAGAACTAATAGTTGCTTCTGTTTCTATATTGTAGCATAAATACAGTGACTAAACAAATAATCATTATCGGTTAACTTACTTTGTTTTTTTATGTAGCTTGGCCTTCAGCTCATTACCAATATATTCGCCATAACTGTCACCTGCTACGCCCCAATTATCTATGTCGGACTTAGCACTAAGCAGCTCACCTTGAGCATTGTAATTACAAGTATATAAGGTAGTAGCTGTTTCTTTCGCTACATTATAACTAACAAAGGTCACAATGGTTTTAGTCTGATTAGTTATTTTATTTAATTCCAGCTTCTCCCACACCTCTAAAACATTGTTTTTGACTTCCTTAAGGGTAGAAGGGTTGTAAAACTTTACTGCCGTATTGCCAATGGTCTTTACCTGCTCCCAAGGTCCTTGCAAACGACTGGAGGCCAACAAGAACTCCATTTTAGCCGCCAAAGTACTTTGGGGTGAAACAGTTTGCCACGGCTCTATCTTTTTATTGGTTACCAGTGTTTTGCCTTGAGCATTATACAACTGTTTGCCAATAGTACGATATTGCTTCTTTTTAACATTATATTCTCTGCTCAGTATTTCTCCCTTGATGCCTTTGGTATCAGCCTTGCTTTTCTCTTCTTTTTCCTGTACGGTAAGCAAGTCATTAGTTCTCTGCAAGGTATTAAGGTCAAAATATAGCTTACCTTCGCCCTTATCACCCCACAATTGCCAATGACGCGGGGCAGCACCTGCTATAGCACAGCTACCTAAAGCTGTTACAACCAATAAAGTTGCTAAAATTTTACGTAACATATCGTCTCCACCCTTCTATGTTAGTAGTTTGATATTAATTGTAACATTTTGCTCTAAAAAAAGAAATAATGGTTACTCTGTTCTTGCTATTTTTTATACCTAGGGCATATAATTAAGGAGATAAAATCGTGAAAAAATGACAAGAAGTGTCTACATAATAAGGAGGGAATTAACGTGGTAAAAGTATCTCGTAAAAATCTCTTAAAAACGGTGGCATTAAGTTTGTCACTGCTAGCTTTCGCAGGCTGTGGTGGCGGTGGTAGCACCGACAAAAAAGAAGCAGCAAAGAATGCTGCTCCTGCAACCGATAAAATAGTTCAGGTAAAAAGCGAAAAAGCCAGCGACCTGGAAGCCGCAGCTAAAAAAGAAGGCAAGCTAAAAGTTTATTCCATTACCAGCCGTGTAACCAAGGCCGGTGCAGCTTTTGAAAAGAAATATGGCATTAAGGTTGAAGCAACAGATATGAAAGATTTTGAACTTATTGATAAGATTACCAGTGAAGTAAAAGCCAAAGCAGATGGTGCTGACATGGTCATTGCTCAAGACTCCGGCCGTGTGTACGGCGAACTTCTCTCTACCGGTTATCTACAAAACTATGTACCTGCTGATCTAAAGGCAGATATTCCTGCTGCCAACCAAAGTCCTTTAGTTTTCGTTTATATGAATAAGGTCTTGTTCTATAACAACGAAAACGGCAAACCCTGCCCCATTACCAACCTGTGGCAATTAACAGAGCCTGCCAACAAAGGCAAATTCTTCTTCAAGAGTCCTATGCAGGAAGGCATCAACGCCAACTTCTTAACCATGCTTACTAAGCCGGAAATTGCTGACAAGCTGGCTAAGGCCTACAAAGACTTGTACAAGAAAGACTTAAAGCTAACCACTAAGAACGCCGGTTATGAATGGATTAAGATGGCCTTCTCCAATGGTCTAGTCATGGGCTCCAGTGATACTTCCATGACCGAAGCACTGGGCGTTAAAGGCCAAGGTATTAACAATGTGGGCCTTTTGAATTATTCCAAGATTCGTTATGCTGAAAAGAAAAACCTGGCAATTGGTGTTGGCGACAAGGTTGCTCCTTTCTGCGGTTTCTATTATCCTGAATATACACTCTTAGTTAAAGACTGCAAGCATCCTGCTGCAGCCAAGCTCTTTATCCAGTTCATCTTAACTCAAGAAGGTTATAAGTTCTGGCAGGATGATATGGGCTCTTATTCCGGTAACAGCAAGTTGGCTGTAGCAAAAGGAGATAAGCCCTTAACAGAATGGCAAAAAGTCATGGTTGGCGATGATCCTAAGTACATTTTCGAAAACCGTGCCGAAGTTGAAGAATTCATTAGCAAATTAATTTGATCCACCTGTACAAGGGGAGAAATTGAGCCGGCTACCCCTGGGTAGCCGGCTTTTTTGTGGAGGTCTTTTATGAACGTAACTCAACGGTTAAAGCTCTTTTTTCGCAAACCCCACAATGTAATTTTGGTGGTACTCTTTGTGTTATTAACTGTTTTAACCTTCTTGCCCATGCTTTCCATTATCATGGATACCTTTACGGTCCATACCAGTGAAGTAATGCGTATTCGTGGTACTCATGTCGGCGACTTTACCTTGTATCATTGGCGCAAGGTTCTGGCAGACGGTGAAAACAGCATGAGTATTTTCTACAAACCACTGCTGAACACTTTTGCCATCTCCTTTGCCACCTGTGCCATCGGCATCAGCGTAGGCGGAGGTTTTGCTTGGCTTATTACTCGTACTAACATTAAATTTAAAGCCTTATTGTCTGCTTTATTTGTCATTCCTTATATTATGCCGGCTTGGACCCTGGCCCTAGCTTGGCTAAACTTCTTCCGCAATTCTTTGGTAGGTGGTGTGCCCGGCTTGTTTACCGTACTTACCGGCATTACTACTCCCAACTGGTTTGCCTACGGCTTCTTTCCTATTTCTGTAGTGCAGGGTTTGCACTATGCTCCTTTTGCCTATATTTTGATAGGCGGAATTTTAAAAAACATGGATGCCAATTTAGAAGAAGCTGCGCAGCTCCTGCATGCCACTCGCTTGCAAATCATCCAAAAAATTACTTTACCTATGGTTAAACCTGCTATTTTATCTACATTTCTTTTAGCTTTTTCCAGTTCCATGAGTGCTTTCGCCGTGCCAGCTTTCTTAGGCATGCCGGTGCGTTATCAGGTTTTAACTACCCAGATGTATCGTACTCTGCAGGGCCTCAACCCCGGATACGGTTACCTCATGGCTTTAATGCTTATTTTAATTGGTGTCAGCATCATGCTGATTAACCAAAAGGTTTTGGACAACAGGAAAGCTTATACCACCATTACCGGGAAAAGTTCCAATGTTTCTCTCTTTAATTTAAGAGGCCTGAAAAATCCTCTTTCCTATTTCCTGGTTGTTGGTTTACTCTGTATTACCATTGTTCCTCTTATTACCTTCGCCATCGAATCCTTTATCGTAGAACCAGGTAATTATGCTTTAAGTAATTTCAGCACCGTGTTCTGGACCGGCGAAGGCGCCGTAGATATTGCTAATGGCGAACCCGGTATATTAAGAAACCGCAGTGTTTTCAACGGCTTATATAACAGTGTAGTCTTATCCCTGGTTTGTGCGTTCTTTGCCGGTTCCCTGGGTATTTTAGGCGGTTATGCCATTGCCCGCAAAAAAGGAACTTGGCTAAGCGAAACCGTTAACCACCTGACCTTCTTCCCGTATTTATTACCCAGCATGGCCATGGGTGCCATTTACTTATCTGTATTTGCAGTTCCCCACGGACCCATTCCTGCCTTGTATGGAACCTTTGCAGTTTTAGTGTTAATTGGTACTGTAAAATACCTGCCCTTTGCTACCAAATCAGGCATTAACGCCATGCTGCAATTAGGCGGTCAGATTGAAGAAGCCGCTCTCATCATGGGCGTAGGTTGGTGGAAGCGCATGACCAGGATTATCATTCCCATTCAAAAGACTAGTTTTCTTTCCGGTTACTTGCTGCCCTATATTTCTTGTATGAGAGAATTGTCCTTGTTCATTTTGCTCATTTCTCCATCTACCGCAGTCTTGACCACCATGTTATTCCAATATAACGAAAAAGGCTGGAACCAGTACGCTAATGCTATTAACCTGCTTATCGTGGTAGTAGTGCTGCTCTCCAATTACATCATTAATAAACTAACCGGTGCCTCCATTGATAAGGGTATTGGTTGAGAGGTGAAAATATGCCAGAGATTATTTTAAAGAACGTCACAAAAATGTATGGCAAGTCTGCTGCCGTAAATCAGCTAAATTTAAATATCCCAGACCATTCCTTCATCACTCTCTTGGGTCCTTCCGGTTGCGGTAAAACCACAACCCTGCGCATGATTGCAGGACTGGAGACTCCCACCAGTGGCGAAATTTCCATTGGCGGACAAGTGGTTTTCTCTTCGGAGCAAGGCATTGATGTGCCGCCGGAGAAGCGCAATGTAGGATTTTTGTTTCAGAACTATGCCCTTTGGCCCCACATGACAGTTTTAGAAAACATCACCTTTGGTTTGGAAAATTTAAAATGGCCTAAGGATAAAATCAAAGAACGTGCTGATGTTTTAATGAAGATGTTGAAAATTACGGAATACGGTACACGTTATCCTGCTGAACTATCCGGCGGGCAACAACAGCGTGTAGCCATTGCCAGGACCTTAGCTACCGGTCCTAAGACACTGTTCATGGATGAGCCTTTATCTAACCTAGATGCCAAGCTACGTATGGAAATGCGGACAGAACTAAAGCGTCTGCATATGGAAACCGATTCTACTTTTGTCTATGTAACTCACGATCAGTTAGAAGCCATGACACTGTCCACTCGCATCTGTTTAATTAAAGAAGGACTCCTGCAACAATATGCACCTCCACTGACTGTATATAATGAACCAGCCAACACCTTCGTGGCAGACTTCATTGGCAGTCCTAATATTAATTTATTACATGTGAAAGTACAAAGTGTGAATGACAAAACAGCCACCCTGCAGCTGCATGATAAAACCATCCAATTTACTGCTACCGGAGAACTTCCTATTGCAGCAGGACAAGAAGTAGTACTGGGCATCAGACCGGAAAACGTGGTGTTAGACCAAAGCGGTGAATTGCTCGCCCAGATTTATTCCACTTTACCTTCCGGTATGGAAACAGTAGTAAGGCTAAAACTAAACGGTTTTAATCTAACAGAAGTTGTTTTTGGCAGTGTGGATTTTAAAGTTAATGAAGAAGTACATCTGAAAATTAAATCGGACAAGAATTTGTTATTTGCCGGTGATGCTGAAGGCAAATGCCTGGCACAAGGCAGTATCTACTAAAACAAAAAGTCCCGCAACCAACGGTTGCGGGACTTTTTAAGCTTAGCCTTCAATAGCTATGTACTTCTTTTGTTCAATTGCTTTTTGGTCCTTCTTGGGGATGGACAAGGTCAAAATTCCGTCTTGGTACTTAGCTTTAATATCTTCTTCCTTCAAAGCATCACCAACGTAGAAGCTGCGGGCGCATTGACCAGTATATCTTTCTTGACGAATATATCTGCCTTCTTTATCTTTCTCGTCCTTGTTAAGGCCTTTGGAAGCGCTGATAGTTAAATATCCATTTTCCAGTTTTGCCTGAATTTCATCTTTCTTGAAACCCGGCAGATCAACTGCTAATTCATAGCCTTCCTTCATTTCCTTAATATCGGTTTTCATGAGATTCTTGGCACTCTTGCCATACAGTGGGTTGTGTCCGTTAAAGAAATCTCTCTGATCAAAATCGTCCATCCAATTGTCGAATAAATCTTCACCAAAAATACTAGGTAGTAACATAAGCCATTCCTCCATTCATCTTGACCTGTGGTCAGCTTTTTTTGAACTACCGAAAAGATCTAACTCGGTAAATCTTTCTTCGTTCTGAATACACTATAGCACACTTTATTAGCACTGTCAAGTGTTGAGTGCTAATTTTATTTTAAGCAACCCCTAAACCCAAGGCTAGAGCTGGTTCCAGCGTTTCTGACTTTTTGACTTTTCCCCCATTTTTAGGCCATATACGCCAAATATACGCCATTTTATACATAAAAACATGCAACAAATACACCCATTTACACCACCCCCTGTTTAATTTTCTCGAACTCTCTCTTTACCCTATCAGCGTCTTCAATATGGTTATACACATCCATGGTAATGTTAGCTTTTTCATGGCCCATGATATACTGCAGGACTTTTAGATCCATACCGCTTTCTGCCATACGCGTGCAAGCAGTATGCCTTAGAGTATGGGCTGAGAACACTGGCATAAGCTCTGGTTCTCTGTGCTCCTCTTTAGCCAACTCTCTCTCCTTCTTATTATATTTCTTTACAATATTGTAGAGGACATTATTTACCGCACCGAGCTGCAGAGGTCTCCCTCTCTTGGACATGAAGATAAATCCGTTATAGCCATCGACAGTATAGGTGTCGTTCAAACCTCGCAAGAAGTTATACTTACGCTGTTGTACAAAAGCTGCACGGACTGTCTCAGACATAGGTATTTTCCTTATGCCGGCTGCTGTCTTAGGCTGACAAATATGAAACTCGTGACAGTCATTTCCAAAGTCTTTATAAACCAGCTGGTGGTCAATAGAAATCTCTCCATCATCCAGTGAGACATCCTTCCACGTGAGACCAAGCAATTCACCGCAACGCAAAGCCGTACCTAGCATAATCTGCAACATAGGTACATATACATTATAAACATTGCTATCCTTAGCAAAATCAATTAGCTTATCTTCTTGTTCCACAGTAAGTGCCGTCCTTTCTATCGGTGGTACGCCCATATCGCCCAAGACATTTTTAGCTGGATTCTTACGAATCAAATCATCGTCTGTAGCCTGTTCCAAGCACGGATAAATCATGGCATGAAGCAATTTGATTGTATTATGCGAGTATCCTTCCTTGCCAAGGTTAGCGTAAAATAACCTAATGTTTGATTTCTTAATAGTGACTACTTTCATTTTACCAAGAGAACCTTCCACCAGACTTTTCCACATAGCTAAATAGTTACCACGAGTAGTGGGCGAAAGTTTCCTAGATCTCATGTAGCGAGTAAACAACTCATTTAGAGTAAGCTCTCTTTTTGCAAGGTTAGTAATGATGCCATCACTGACGTCACGTCTAATCTTTTCTTCTCTTCTACGTAATGATGCCAAATCGCGGTCATATATTGTTTGCCTAGCACCATCGTCCCCACTGATATATCTAAAAGTATATAGCCCATTTTTTCTTTGTGATTCGCCTGGTTTTAAAGCTATCCTATCTTTATCAACTCTTCTTTTTTTCATTTAGTAACCCCCTCTATGGAAATAGCTCCCCTAAGTTTTAAAATACCTCAGGGGAGCCACCTTCTTCTCAGCCATTTAAATTGCTATGCTCTCCAGATACTTTCTTACCAATGGCAAGTAGTAAAAAACACGCCTGTTAATAATTATCCGAGCTTTGGAAAGCCGTCCAATTTTAGTCGCCGTCTGAGCCCCGCATGATAAAATAGCTTTTAAGCCCTTAATATCAACCGTATATCGCAAATCTTCCATTGATACCTTATTGATGTCAACACCATGGCCAAGGTCCTCCGGCTTAACAGCTTGCGCCTCAATCCTGTCACTTGCGTTATAAACAACCTTTAATTGTTCCGTTTGTCTCATTTAAACTTTCCCCTTTCAAAATAACGCCAAACCGTGCCAACGCCCGTGGGTAGCGCTAGACACAGTCGGCAAAAATAAATATCTCTACGATATACTTATACCAATAAATTACAAACTTTTTTGATGCCTGGTTGTACACCCTCTACATCAAGGAAAGCTGCGCTAATCAACGATTGTCAATGCCATCATAGCAATCCAATGAATCCTCTTTGTTCTGCTCCTTCTCAGCATCCTGTCGTTCGTCTTCATCCCATTTATCGGGAGTATCCCCCCAATCATCACCTAGATCTACATCATCAAAAAAGCCTCTGCGTTTAAAACAGTTTTCTTCCATTTTTATCTCCTTTTATCAATTACGTTCTAAAATCTACCGCACTTTCCAAAAGTTTGTGCCACTTTTTCGTCGCTGCTTACGGCCAAATTTGGTATCCCAGAGCTTGTCTTTCAGCTCTGCCTCAGAAAAAACAGTTAAACCCCAAAGCTTGAGGCGTCGTACGCGGTGCTTCTTCAGCTGCCGATAAACCGTGCGTCTGCTCACTCCTAGTATTCTGGGGAGCTCCGCTGCAAGGTAAAGCCTCCCTGATACTAACTTGGCATCAATCAGCATCATCAAGATGGGTCAAGCCATTTACAGAATTAGATGTTTTGGGAGTTTCCTTTTCTAAAACGTCGTGCAAGACAAGCATGCGCACCTGAATGTGTCTTTCAATGCCTATCAAAGGACTAGCCATTACCATTGTGCTTCTGCCTGTTTTTTCGTCTTTTATGATAATTCCATGGTCAACCAGTTCCTTCCTAATGGCACGTTTTGAGAGCTCTGGGATTTCATTCTTGCAAAAAATATTGAAAGCCTGGGGAAACATGGCAACATTTATTTTTGAACCGTTAGCATACCAGCCTAAAGGATGATGGGGCCTTTTACCTTCATCAAAGCCTGGAAACCTGCCACTACTATCTGCAAGCAAGCCACTATACGCGTTCAAATAATCGCGAAGCTTATCACGAATGCGTTCCCACTCTGGAACATCAAGGCTAATATCATAACGATTGATAAACATGCTCACCATTTCGCTTGTTTTCTGATTAACTTCTTCTTCAGAAAAGCCTAGAATTTCATTTGCAAACACACCATAGGATAGCATCATGAGCGCCAAAAAATTCGCATATCTTGCATCAACTTTTTGTTCCCGCAACCCTTTTGTTATCTCGGCAAGCTTAACAGCTAAGACCGGTATGGTAATTTCCTTGATTGCCTTTATATAGGCTGCTCCTGCCGTACCATAGTTACCTTCAATGAATGCATAAATCTCTGGACCCAGTTCTTCAGGAATAATTACGTCTGATACTTTTAGTTCCATACACCGAGTACGGCTGCCTGCCCCACCATTGTCACTTAATAAAGGATGCTCTCCGGTAGTAACGATGGTACAGTCCCAGTCCTTGCGAATACGGAGGCTACCCGATTTCGTGCCAGCTTGATATGACTGCCCCTCAGCAAGGCGGTAAATTAACAACCTGGTTCCTTCATCCATTGTCTGGCCGTACTTAGATTTAAAAAGCTCCGATTCGTTTATCACTGTCATGATGTGCCTGTTCTGACCGAGCGTTGTCTCTATGGCAAAATTGGTGCTATCAAAACGAATCATGCCCTGCTGTTTAGGCAAGAACAAGGCATTAGCCAATGCAGCCGCTGCCGTCTTACCGCTACGGCTCTGCCCATAGAGGTGAAGAATCCAGGGACGGCAACCAGGTAAACGTGATACTAATGGTGAAGCCAAAGCTGTAGCTAAGACTGCTCTCACCTCTGGCACTACTTCGACTTTTTTAATCAGAGCTACAAAGTCTTCCAGCTTGCCCTTGGGAGTAAACTTTTCCGTAACATCTTGCAACGTTATAGGATCAACAATTTTTCTCGCTTTAATATCAGACGGTAAGAAGAACAAACCATCACTTGTCCAACCTAATTTATTGACTGCCAGTTCCTTGGGGATGTCCAGATTATTAGCTGCCACAGCCTGCACCCAGGCAGGGAGATAGTCGCGAGCTTTAACATTGATACGAAAACCTCTATTAATGAGTTCGTTAACCTTCGTCAGCATTTCTCCAACGTATACACTACTTCTAACCAGTGATGACGCATCCAAGCAGCTCATGCCCACCAAATTGGCGATCATGCCCTTGCTCTCTTCCAAGCGTACCGATTCTGGAACAAATACAGACTCCGCCAGAACGATTGGTACCTTACGGTTACCAAGTACCAAGGCATTGTTTACGTCTATCACATATCCGCCTGGCATCTTAAAGTTGTACTTCAAGGCACTGCTTATTACCTCAGGCAGCACCGGTGCTTCTTTAAGCTGCTCAGTAAAGCTGGCATCAATGATTTGTTCCAGCTTCTTTTTACTCAAGCCTGAGAGCTTTTGAATCCTCTGGGTAGCATCAGCTGCTTCAATCTCTAAGCCCGCCACTCTTAAGGCACCGACAGCATCGAGTAAAGACGCTAGCGTTGCATCGGTCAGCTTCTGCTTGTTACTGATAGCCGTATCTATTTGTTTCCTGGCCTTTGCTACATTTAATAACAAATGATTGGTAAGTGCGCCTACCTTTAAGCCACAGTCACAACAGCCGGGGAAATCCTCACGCAGCCTTTGGCAGCTAAGAACGTAACCATGCTCTTTGGCTGCTTTGATCTTTGCAGCACACTCCTCTGCATCGTAGCCATCGTACTTACTTGATAATGCGTGTATCTCGGCATCAGATACCCCTAAATTAACTAAGAGTTGCACTGTGGTAAACCATTGTGGCTCTGTCTGATTAGCCATGTTAGCAATAAGACTGCGCAGAACACCACAAGCATCCATAATGGTATGCTGTTCCTCAGGCGTGAAATGGCGCTGCTGTGCAGGGTCATACTCAGTATGCTCAATACCATCATCAACGGGAACCTTTTCAACATGTCGAGCACAGACCACTTGGCAGGGCTCAGGCTGTGCATCAATTGCTTCCTTAACCATATCAATAGAAAGGAAATCTTTATCATTAAGGCTTAGCAGCTTAACCTCGGTTACAGCGCAACCTTTCTTGCGATTGTGGGTACCAGGAATTCTTAGGACCCTAGCCAGGTCAGCAGTATTCTCAGGAGAATAACCATGCTGCTTAAATACTTTAATGATGTGCAAATGAAACTTTCGGCTTAAATCTGTTGCCTGTTTTAACGAAGCATCATTGGTAATCAAAAGTGGGTTGGCAAATACCCAGTACACATGAAGGCCACCGCCAGAATTAACTACAATATTTGGCTCCGGTACCTTGGCTTCGCTTAAGATGCTCATAGCTTCTTCAATGCTTGTCGGTAGCTTTTCGTCTTTGTGATGCCCTTTAGCTTCGGGAGTATCAAGGTCAATGTCCGCCCAAAGGCATGGCAGCGCCGAAGCCAGTTCAGCTTTACCCCTTTCGCCGAATTTAAGAGAAGCAGCGCTTTTCATATCTATAGGAGTCACTCTAAAATATAGATCGTTTCCTTTGGCATCCTCAGCTTCTGCAAATTTGGCAAGGCCTTCCCAATCGCCTACCTTAAAAAAGCTATTTGGCCAATACCCGCTCTTCCAATCATGTTTGACAACTTGGATCATGCTGTGCTCACCACAATAGCTGTAAATAAATTCAAACATCTTGCTTAAATCATCGCTCATAAAACATTTACCCCTCCTAAAATAAACCTCTCATTACCACTAGTTACCGCTAATTACCACTTTTTTTAGCTAAGCGGTAATTGGCGAAAGCAGCTCCTACACTTGCTTTACAGTTCTTATTTATCATTACTTACCACTTTTACCTACTATATATGTATGTATATATATATTGATATATTTAGATAAGTTAAAAATATTCAATAATAATACACACACACATAAACAGCGGTAAAAGTGGTAATTTGGTATTTTCAAGTGAGGCCGGCATCTTGACTAAGTTAACTAAAAATGTTAAAGTTCTAGTTGCAAAATGGTGTGGGCCTCGCCCATCTAAGCTCAGAGAAGTTCGCAGCTTTTCTGAGCTTTTTTTGTTGCTTATTTTTGGATCACAGATAAGGTCTCCGACACCTTTACTGCTACGTCTGTGTAGCCATGCAAAGGCAACCAGGCCAAGGCCTTTAGGAAGAAAGAGAATGTAAGTCTGACTCCCTGATCCAATTCATGGAGATCAATAATGTCTTCATCTTCAATTAAAAAGTTCTCCTTGAAAAAGCGCTCCGTGTCTTCAGTACTGCCGTACTTAAAGATTGTGTTAGCCAGAAACATTTTGTACTCCGTTTTCATCCTATTTAGAGCAGAATTAATCTCTGTCCTCCATGTCACAGGCAACAAGTTTTCAAAACCATGTTCCTTGAGCCACCATGCTGCCTCAGAATCGCTTTCGATGTGCTTGCTCGCCCTAACCGCTGCAATGACGGTCCTGCCAGATTTATTCTTGGGATGTTTTGATGGATATTGCCAATATGCACCAATTTTAGGAAAGCTCCTGATTCCTATTTTCAAGCCTCCTGTTCCCAGGAAGGGTGATCTTCCCACGTATTGATGACTGCTTACTTTTTTCCAGAAGAAATTGAACCTTGGAAAAAGCGCCTCAAAGAGTTTCTTGTAATCTTCCATGCAAAGAATTATTCTATCGTTGTCTTTCTTCATAACTTAATCTCCTTCTTTCTTCTAAATTTTTAGTATTTACTGCTTATCAAAAGTTCCTTCGCCCACTCAAGCCGTATAGCTAAGTACACGGCATTTTCTTACTGTGCTCAAAAGGTGCCACCCTCTTGAGCGATATTAAAACATTACAGCTCCGTAAAACTAAGTCCCGTCATTGGTATCTTTCATGCTTTCCTCTCCTTTCTTAGCACAAGAACAGCTAAAAAGTTTTTAAATAAACCGCATAGGTACTTGCTTTTTAGTCATCTTTGTGTTATACTTTGTATAGGTTGATAGCTATTATTAGTAGTGTTTAATGTAATTGTAATCAGCGTTACTATATATACTAATTGGATAGCTTAACCTGTACGTATAATATAACACATTTTATTTTTTTTGCAAGTACTTTTTTATAAAAAGGAGAAAAGCCATGATGGATAATATATCCCCCTTGGAAGAACTGCGTAAGCATTTTCCCGTAAAGTCTGAAGAGATGGCGCAAATAGCCGGCACCCAGTATCAGAACTACCGCAAATACGAGCGTAAGCTGCAGGCAGCTGACAGTACTTCTCGTACCACCGTTAATATCGATATGCTCGTAAAATGGGCAGATTTCTTTGCTGTAAGCTTTGACTGGCTGCTTGGCAGGACTGATAAGCCATACAACGATAGCATCCTGCTTAGTCTGGAGGCTTCTTGTAAATTTTTGCAAAAGAACAAACTTAACTTATCCTCTGTGCTTACGAACCGTAAGGCCGTAACAAGTAGCATCGCTATTCCAAAGAAATACCTGGATCCTGCTACTCGCCAGAAAAACTATACACAAAACACCAGAGCAAGAATTATTACCTACATTAACCTACTTAGGTTCTTCAATGAAAAACTAAGCAGCAATGCCAACGATGACGACGTGCTCATGGAAATAGATAATATTATCCCAAAGCTTGACTGCGCCTTCAGAAACATTAATTCTTAGGAACCTTAAAAGACGAAAAAAGAGTCTCAGTTATTCTGTGCTTGTTCACAGAGTGCCTGAGGCTCTTTTATTTTTAGGTATAATACAAAGTGAATAGGAGAGGAAACCCCGCAGTAGCTCTGGTTTTCTACAACTATAACTTTATATTAGAGGTGCTATGATAATGATATTTAATGATGGCCAATTCGGTATTTTGGAAGGTATTTGGGGTCTGCATGATGTTCTGGCTTTTGTTAAAGATTGTAACTCTGCTAGCTATGAAAAGAGTTTGAAAAATCTGCAAGACATGTTACCTGAGTTAGTCAGTTCTATTGATGAAGATATTATGAAGAGTAACAAGCTCCCGCCTATGAAGTCGATTGATTTGTCCTTCGATTACAGCCCGTGTGTAGAGGTAGCTGCAAACGCAATAAGATATGGGCGAGAGTTGTCACCGGAACTTAAGAGCGACTTGGATAAGGTACTAGCAACTATTGAGCACTACTTTAATTCCTTGTCATACACTGATGGCGTATTTGATGTATGCGCTTATCATCAGCTTGAGGCTACTAAGGCCCTAAACCAAAGTAATATGTACAGTGTTTATTTTGCTTAATCCAACCTTTAATATAAAAAGAATATCTCCATTAAGAGCCAGCTATTGTCCTTGGTGGAGATTTTCTTTATTCATTTTATATTAAGCTACGCAGATTCTCACTAGGTCTAACGGAGTATTAAACTCTCAATATTCTACCCTACTACGACTAAAGACCTACGACCAAAGCCCTACTACATTGTTCATTCTAGGTCTAAGGTCGTAAAGCAAAAAACTAACCACCTACCAAATTAATGATAGGTGGTTTAAAAATGTTTAAATCTGCCTCCCAAAAACACCGTTATTTGTAGCACCAACTCAGCGTGTGCCAAAATGATACAGCTTATGAAGTAGCTCCACATCTGTATGTAGCCCGCATTGTTCTAGTCTCTTTACTCTTTCAGAAAGCAAGTAATTCAACGCTATTGCCCTTTCGTCATCAGTAGCTCTATGGATCATTCTATGACATCTTGGGCATAGTGGTATATAATTAGCCATTACTTCAATAGAGTAAGGAAATTCATTTCTAAATTCTCTTGGTAAAAAATGGTGTACTTCTAGATAATGATGGTCATCAGTCTTGCTTTTAAAATAGAAGTTATTACACCCATATAACTTTTCCAATGCACAGCAATAGTTGCTTTGCATTTTTGCTAATGGTTTGCCTCTTTCAAACTGTGTATTAGCAATCTGCTCTCCAATAGTAGTAGTAACATCAATGTACTCATATGGCCTATCTTCTAATGCCGGTGGAATAATTAGGCCAGTCTCATCTAGAGTCATTATTTCCCCAGATGTACTCATATCGTTAAATAATTGCTCAAATACATCCTCATTTTCAGAAATAAAATTGCTAACTTTGCGAATATCACAGCTAATATTTTCTTGAGCATATTTGGTTAGTACAGCATTTAATATAGACTTCATACCCTCTTTGCTATGCCGACTTAGCAATAAAGAATAGAACATTGTTTGTATATCATCATAAAGCATATCAAACGTATAAAGTCCGACATTACCGCCATTTATTTTGCTACCCTTATCATATCGCGAGTAATACTTTGAAACGATATCCTTATGCTCTCTCGGTACTACATTATAATTAGAGTATACTTTTTGGTATAGTTTCCGCTTCTCTGCTTCTGTGGAACTTGCAAATAGTTTAATAAAATACTCAGTATCATCATGAAGACAATGTAAATACGTAATAGGGCTATAAAAAACTACTTGTGCCTTGTCTTCTGCTTTTGGATACTCTTTCAAAAAGCACTCAAGGTACTGCTGTAAGATTCCTTCATCTATAACCTTTGTCCAAGCATTATAAACTTCTAAGCTACGTTCAACAAGGTAATGATTTTCCATATTTGTATAAGAATCCATTAAATACAAATAATTTAATATCCAAGCTTCCGTAGAATTTATCTGATTTTTGTCTATGGCTGCTATTAATCTTTGGTAGTTCTCCCCTTTTTTAGTACGATGGTATGTTCCATCTCCCCTACGAAAAAAAAGTTTTGCTTCTCTCATTGGTTCTGGGAATTGCTTATGTACCTGTTGCCTTGCTCCCTCTGTTAAGGGCCACGCACTAACAGGTAAATCCTCTACTTCCAAGAATTTTCCAAATATTCCAGTGTAGTGCATTAACAGCCTTAAAGTTGTAGTTTTAATCCTATACAACATGCTATCAGCCTTGGTTGAACAGTATTTATCAAAGTTGCCAGGTATTTTATTATACTCTAAATAGCACTCTAACAGGTCCACCTTATCTCACCTCACACAGGTACAAGAACTCTTTATGGTCTTTAAAATCAGTTTTACCAGCTTGAAAGCTATTGAAATCTATTCCAACTACATCTACTTTTCCTTTTTTTCTAAGTATACTCTCCATCTGCTCAATTGATATTTTGTTATTTGATGCACCACTGCGCGCATTGTAAGTGTTGTTATATGACACAACTATTAACTTAGCATTTATTTTAGTTATCAAATCTTCAAAAACTTCTGGTGCTTTAGACCTGGAGTAAGCACTTTTTAGATTGTTCCTCTTGAACTTCATCGAATTTCCCTCTAGCTCTGTAGGCTTCTCCCACCTAGCCAAGTTCTCCAATACATGATAAAAATTTACATATTGCCTAGCATTGTAAGGGGGGTCTATATAAAAGACATCAGCTTTAATTTTTTCTACAAGCTTATTTGCATCCATACAGTAGATTTGAGATTTCTGTTTTACCTTATTTATCTCTGGTTCAATCAATTTAATACCCTGTTCTTGTGGTGCTGTATTTAAAAAAGATTCATAATGACCACAGGTATTGGCAATTCTATCCGCAGCATAAAGCAGAGAAGTGAGTATGATATAGTATTCTTGCTTGTTTATCTTGTCCTTGTTTTTCTCAAGGTCCTCACGTATATATCCTATTTTTTTGGCATCCCCTAAAGCGTAATATTTGTTTGCAAATATATCGGAGAAGTAGTTACTATCAAGAGCAGTCGCATCTATTGCATTGTAGGCCTGAAGATATTCTTTAATAACCGCCTCGTTGTATTCTGCTCCTGACATCCAGGTTTGATAGGCCACATAATTTGAATAGAGTGTGTCATTTACAATAACATCATGTCCTCCTAAATAAAAAGTATCTGCAACTACGCCTGTACCACCAAATATATCCGCAAAAGAAAAACCTCCAAGGTTATATCTACCTATGCACTCCTCTATGTTTTTTAATATTCTTGATTTACCGCCTATATAGCGTCTATTACTTATCTTTAGTCCCATGCTGCACCATTCCATTATAAATTAGTACTTCTTGCTCTCCTGCATTGCGATTGATTTTATTATAGCTTGCGCTTCTGTAGTGATATATAATATCTTGCCTGTTAAAGCCGTTCTCCTTAACCCATTTCTTTAATAAGAAATTATCTTTACCTTCCTTTTCTATAACATTAGACAAAGCAAACCGCTTACCTTCATTTGATAGCTTTGCTAACAAGTTTAACAGCTCTTCTTCTTCCTTATTCGTCCAAGCATTTTTTTCATTATATACAGCATCGGTTATAAGATAGGGTGGATCACAGTAAATAAAGTCAGCTTGTAAAAGCTTCTCTGCTACAACATCACTCCTAAAATCTGCGCATAGGAACTCGTAGTTTATTTCCCGTGCCCTTTGGTTATACTCTTTTAGCTTGTTGAAGTTGTTTTTATTAAAATCTGTTTTGCCTACAGGGAGATTAAAATCTCCGTTGCTGTTAAACCTTATATCGTTGTTGAATCCATATACCATTAAGGTATACAAGTAAACATTTGCCTTCTTTGTTGTTTTACTTCTTAATAAATTATAATCATGCTTTAGCTGAGCGAAGCCTTTAGCATTATATGCCTTAAGGCCATTGTTTCCAATTACAAATCCTTGCTCTCTATAATGTTTATATGTTTCTTTTAAAGAACAAGACAGGTTATATTTTTTAATTATGCTCATAATATCTTTAATAATGACACTGAACTTTTCTTCAGCTAAAAATTTAAGCAAGTTAATAACATAGGGATTGTTATCTACTAGTATGATGTGGTCAGCTTTCACATTAAATCCAACAGTAGCCCCTCCACAAAATAAGTCAACAAAAATTCGTGCTTGCTGAGGGAAAAACTGTTCTATCTGTGGCAGAATTCTGTATTTATTGCCTGTATAATTGATAGGGCTCTTTATATAGTCCATTTACTTACTCCTATATTGTTTCAATTAAATACATATATATGTTTAATTATACTCTAAATAACCCTTAAAAACACCTCTTGGCTAAAAAAATAATGCTAACAACATAGGTATAATAGTGGTTAGAACTAGTCTACGCCTAAGGAGGCCCATCATGTCCCTAAAACCGTGCATCTGTCCACACTGCTGCCATACCACCGGTATCTTAACTTGTTCAAAATTCAAGCCCATAAAACCTGTAAAGATCATATCCGGTGGTGACTGTTCCTTTTATAAGGAACGAAAGAAACGGATAAGAAAGAGCAATTAAGAGTAAGCAACGCTAGGTACATATTGTACTCTTGGCGTTGCGTTGTTACAGCAGCCCTACTTTTTATGTTTCTCCATAGGGTTATCTTCAGTCATAAGCTTTTTAAATTCTTCCATCGTAAGTCTATCCTTATGATTTTTAAGTACCCACTCCCCATACTTTCTCATTCTTTCCTTATTTGCTTTTTCTTTATCTAAGTCATTTGTTTTCATAGTTATATCCCCCATAATCAAAGTAAATCACGCATCTGTTCCCGTACTGTCTTCCAGTCCCGCTTGTCAGATTCGTCGTTTTTTACCTTCTCTACCGTCCTCCCTTCGTTCTTGTATTTTTTCTTCAGCTCCTCATAAATTCTTTGCTCTTCCTCATTCTTTGGCTTTGCCATTCTCTTTGCTCTCCTATCGTATATTTCCCTAAAGAGTGCAAAAGAAAAGAGCCCATCGTCATGATGGGCTCTAACATTGCTATCCAATTCCCATCATGCAAGCTTTAGCACCTTGGTTCCTGCCAGGTTGCTGTGCGGTCAACGAGCTTGTCTCTCGCGCACTCTTTATGGTAATTTGATTGTAGCACTATATATAATTTTTTGCAAATAAATAAACACACTTTGCTAGTACAACATAAGCTGTTGCAATGACTTTGTCAAGACCTTGGAAGCGTTGCTAAAAAAAGCAGGACTGCACTAAGCAGCCCTGCCTGGTAGACGCCCGGAGTCGCACCGAGGTCACCGCTCCACAAAGGAATGGTATGCTCCTTCTAGCACCACTATCTACCAAGATGATTATAGCTACACATTATAATCAGTGACAAGGGGTGATTTGCTTAGACAAGCTCGTGTGCGACAAAAAAGTGCCATAGCCTTGGAGTTTCGTTGTATTCGTTTAATGTCTTTGTTATACTTTCTTTAGGAAGACTGGCAACCTCTACTTGAAAGGATAAAGCAATGAATAATCTCATAAAAGCTGTTATGCACGAAGGTGTACACAGCGTTACCTTTGAATACAAAGGAATACAGTATATTATTTCTGGATATTGGGTAATAGCTGGCTACAAGGATGCCTTCGACCCACGAGCAAATGAAATTGCAGGAACTGAGCATTTTTATGACAACAAGGATCAGCTCATACACGCAAAAATTTTTAAAGGTAAGACTTTAGTAGAAATAGCAGAAGATACTAAAATACTTGAAATATATAATGACTGGGACTAAATAAAAAAAAATACCGGCTATAGGGCTGACACCCGTAGCCGGCTTTTTCTTTATATGCTTGCAGTGCGCCGCTTGGCTCTGACCAGAGTTGCTGTACTTATCCCTGTTTCCTTGCTAACCTCTCTGTAGCTGTGCCCAGTCCTGAGCATCTCCAAGGCATGAGCCACCCTAGCTGCATCCAAGCGTGGTCTACCTTCGATAAAGCCTTCTTTAGTCTTGGCAATAGCTTTGCCTGACTGTGTCCGTTCCACAATCATATTACGTTCTAGCTCTGCTACAGCAAGTAGGGTAGTGATAAAGAAATTGCCCATAGCAGTGTCTTCAAGTAGCCCAACATTTAGGACATGCACCTTTACCTGCTTTTTAAACAAATCCCTGACCAGGGTTATTCCTTCCGTGACATTCCTTGCAAATCTGTCCAGCTTGGTAACCATGAGAGTGTCACCAGAACCAAGCTTGGCAATGAGAGCATGGAACTTTGGTCTATCAGTGGTGGTACCGGTGTATTGCTCAGAAACTATTTGTTGGCAGCCATTAGCTGACAGTATCTCTGTCTGTTCCTCTAGGCTATTACCCTTTAGCTGTGTCTTAGTACTGACACGTGCATATCCGTAGATCAAAAGTATTACCTCCTTAGTAATTGTTATGAGCATAAGAAATGACCAAGGCCAGAGGGCGTAAATACGTGGCCCGGTTACCTTGGTCAATACTTTTAAGTTATGAGCATTGCATAGTATTGCTTTATTAATAGCTATTTAGCAGACATATAAAAAGGGAGTACAAACTTATAACTATCTCGTTAGTTATATAGTTCCTGATATTTGTCCCGCGTATATATATTATAGAATGGCGTTTTAAAAGCTATGGCATAAAGTACCTCTCCCTCTCTCTGTTCCATCAATCGATATCCCGGGACATCGCCAGCTGGGATGTATTCATATTCAGACCATCTTTTTTCAGAAGGCTTATAATAGCGACTATACATTTTTCTAGGATTTTGAAGCGTATATTTATAAACCATAGTATAGTCATCGTCATATGTTATGCTTTGGATTTTATAGGGGGAATTCCTTATATCTGAGTAAATAAGACCACCTAAACATGTTATCTCTTTTTCATTTGGGTTGTTTGTTAAAACTTTTATACTGCTCTTAAATATAAAATGTGTTACACCTGCCTGGTGCGAACCGATTACAAGATTATTCCTATCCCCATTCACAAAGCTTTTAGTTGCAAAGTTAAGATATTGCCAAGCGGCAAAAGTGTTGGCATTAAACATAAATAACTGTAGTACCATACTAAAACAAGCCAGCAAAAAACCTCTCCTTAATATTTTTGTCATATTACACCCCCATTGTAGTTTCCCTTTTAATTAAAATTATACTACAGCTAAAGCACACGCCTTGGTTATGAAGTTGTAACTGGAGTTGTCTATTCTACAATCTTTCCACCGGCAGGCTTCCCCAATCTTCAGGTTTAACATCTAAGAAAGTTCCACTTATAAATCCAGTTGTACCATTCCTGTTGACCCTGTACCAAGTGTTATCGCCTACCAACACTCGAGCCAAAACGTCGCATTGAGCACCTGTATTCATTGTTTCCAACATATTGCTATCTGAATTTGGTGCGCTTCTAAGCTTAGTTCCGTCAAAGTTAACGGCACCATTACCATAAGCCCAGCGAACAGGAATACGTTCATCACCATTGGGACATTGTTGCCTTTCAACCACAGAAGCAGGGACATATCCTTCTTCATAATTTTTTCGATAATCCAGAATAACCTTACACCAAAGTTCACCCTTATAATTAGTTACATAAGTGTGTTCAAAGAATCTTTCACCTTGTATGAGATTATTAACTACGTCCCCGCGGTCAAAGGAAGGAACATCTAACACGTCAACACTTTCTCCCGCGCCATCTTTGAGGCTGCACCAATATAATCCTTCAGCCGGAGAAGCATTGCACAGTATTGGTAATCCCAGAATGAAACAAATAAGCAAAGCAATAATTTTCTTCTGCATAGTCTTTTCTCCTGCGTTGCTGTTACCATCATTGAACGGTCTTAATTAGAATAGATAGTCAAGTCTATGCTATTTGGATAATTATCAAACATCAAGTACTCGCCATGCCCTATGCTATAGCAGCCAGTGGTAAAGCCTGGCTCTACATGGGGCATACGATTTAAATGATACGTGTTGTAAAATGCCTCAAGACTATCATTGCAAGATAACCCAGATTTTTCCAAACAATACCCACTCGATTTGGAGAAGGTTATAACTGCAGAGGAACCATTGTCCAATCTAATTTTTAGGCCACCATCGCCATAAACCAAAGTCTCGTGATTCTGAGATCCCTGAGTAGAAGAAGGTGCACCAAGTATTTCTGTTACCTCGCTTCTTGCCATTCCAAGGTGAATACCCGCAACAGACTCAAAATATGAATCAGAAGCCTGTGTCGTAGTTGACATACAGAATTGAACCGCAATACCTAGGCAAACAAAAAAAATAACTTTCTTAAATAATCTTAACATATTAGCCACCCTTTCTTTTTTGTACATATTAATCAAACTGTTTTTTATGCTACGCTACTTATTGCAAGTGTTTTTACTTATGTAACGGCTGTCCATTAAAGCTTAATGAATCATGTCCGTTTCCAAAGATGTGCCAATGAAGCTCAACATCCCTTGACCCAGCATCTTCAACAATTCTAAACCACCCGCCTGCCTGATTAGTACCACCTGCAATATCAAAACAATTTGTTACTGCACAGCCATTAATATTACCATTTGCAATGTTTAGTACTAACTGGTCAGCACTGTTATACCAGTCTCCCTGCATAACATTCAAATACTTTGATAAGTAGGCCGTGTCATCGCTACGATATGCTTGTGTCGTAGCTGCCATACAGAATTGAACTGCAATACCCAGGCAAACAAAAAATAATACCCGCTTAAATAATTTTAACATATTTCCATCGCATCCTCTCTTTAATACTTCCTATTTAAAATTATAGCACTTTGAAATATAAAAGAATATGGCTACAAGACTTACTCCTATAGCCGTTTTAACGACTTTTTTTAATTCTCAACTATTTTCTTTCACAGTTATGTCCTTCCAATGTATACCTACTCATCAATCCTAAATATTTTCCATGCCTCCACTTCTAGAGCTTCGGCAATTCTTATATATAAAGAAAGAGGTACACCATCAATGCCGTTGGCACTTTCAACCTTAGACATATAAGATCTGGTTATTCCAACCTTCGTTGCTAATTCTTCTTGATCCAATTTCCTGAGCTTGCGAATATAGCTGATACGGATGCCTATCCTTTTTAATAACTCGTCTGTTCCCATAACATTATTCTTCCCCCCTCTATATTTTAAAACTATTCGCGCTAGCATAGGTTAACTATTAGCAAACAAAAATATACTAATAGTTAAAATTTGTTCAGCATCTTAATTACTAAAAACCCCAGCTCCTCTTCGGGGCGCATCAAGTCTAAGGTTAGAGACAGTGGTGTTCCGCAAAACTATAGTATATTCCATCTCCGATAATAATGTGGTCCAATACGGGGATACCAACAACTTCACCGGTCTTCTTTAGTGCTATAGTCAAATTGATATCTTCACCCGAGGGAGTTGTATCGCCGCTAGGGTGGTTGTGGCATACGAAGATGGCCTCAGCATGACTAGCAATGGCAGCGAAAAACACTTCCCTCGGGTGTACCACAGATGAGCTGAGAGAACCGCGTGAAACCTCGCTCACGCTGACTACCTTGTTCTTCGCATTAACCATGATTACCAAGAACTTCTCTTGTGTTTCGTATCTAAGCTGCGGCATGATAAAAGCTGCGACATCTGCCGGCTTTGTAAACTTGATGCGGAACATGGCATCTGCACTGGCAAAACGCTTACCCAGTTCTATAGAAGCTAAGAGGGTAGCAGCCTTCTGGGCAGTGATGCCCTCGGCTTTAACCTCACTGATACTCTTTGCTGAAGCAAGCTTGTAGAAAGCATTGTCTTCGTTGACCAGTGACTCAGCTATGGTAAGACTGTTACTATCCTTGTTATTGCGCCGTATGACAATGCTGACAAGTTCAGGTGTGGTCAGGCTTTGAGGCCCTTGTTTCACCAACTTATCGTAGGGATTAGATTCCAATTTGAAGTCCATACTTATTCCTCCTTAGATAAAAAAATAGACCGGGCCAGGATATACATCCCAGCTCGGTCTTAACATATCTTATTACTTCTAGTAACGACGACCTTCTTTGTATATAACCGCGTATTTAATACCCGTTACTACAGTCCTCATGAGCTTCTTTGCTAACATAGATTACACCGCCTCTCTCTGCTTTTTCTGGCATTCGAAACAATAGATATCTCCGAATTTCTTTAAAGAATAGGCCATGACCTTGCGTGATACAGGTTTCCCGCAATGGACACAGACGGCATCGCCACTAGTATCAACAGGACCATCGGCAGGGCGAATGTTGCGCTTAATTTCTGGCTTAACATCAATAGGTGTGATTTTATCAACCTCTGCTTCGGTTAGTAAATAAGCTCGTTCTAATTCATCCAGCTTTGTACGCAAGTTTAAAATTTCCTTTGCTAAGTTCATAACTATTCATCCTCCTTATTAGTATTGATGATGAGCAGTGCCAACCAAGCTGCTGCACGTACAAATTCCTTCCAAGTTATTTCCTTCATCTATGTCGCCTCCCATAGTATTCTTCCTGATCACATTCATCTTCATAGTCTTCATAATCATAGTCCGGATCATAATCATCATGTTCCGGCTCAGTCTTTGCCACTGTATTTATTTGCACCGGTGTCTTCTCCTCCTGGCTTGCTGCAATGTATGCAACCGTTGCTAACGTTGCGGCAGCTACGACTGCCACTGTTCCCCTTTGCATATTGTTTCATCTCCTTTGTTATGCTGATTTTTTATTATTATTTTCTTCTTGCTTAGATGCTTTGATAGCTTGACCTAGCGGACAAAAGTCAGCAACAGCGCAATAGTTTTCACATTTTCTGTACGCCCAGTTTTCTCGCATATTACATTGTGGAGGTAGCTGCTTGTCTCTAAGAGCCTCCTGTAGTCTCTTAGCTTTTGTTGCAAAGTATAACTTGATCCAGTGGTCAGATATCCTATTTATAGGCAGTACATAGACAGGCTGCGTAATACCGCGATCACGAGCGATCTGTAAGCCATAATCCCTACAGAAAACCTGGATGTACATCCTGCCTACATGGAAGCCTTGGCTCTCAAGCAGTATGCGGTAATAATTCAATTGCAAAGACCACTCGTAAATATCATGGACTCCATCATAGCGGAAGTCTTTGCGAGTTTTAGGTAAGCCTTTACGGAGACCGCTCTTGAAGTACTTACCGGTAAAAACGTCTACCTTGTAGATGCCTAAAGCCTTAGCAAGCTTGTAGGAGCTGGTTACTTTGTAGTCACCCAGGGTATCGTTTGACTTGTCATAAATACTGCCATACAAATCTAACTGTCCACTGGTAATGTCATCTTTAATCCTTTCCTCGGACAACATATTGCCCTGCCCGTGTCCTGCCTGAATCTCATGGACAGCTGAGCCCAACTGGGAAAACATGAGGTCCTGAGGGCTGACTGCATAACTCTCGGTCTTACAAAGGTACGATTCTCTGGTACCGCGTATGAGCTCAGTGACTGTTGGGGTATCTAACTTTCTGTCTAAGGATTTAGCAATTGATCGCAGAGTAGGCAAGAAGAGGCAGCGTTTACACTCAATACACTCCGCCAGACACTGACGAACTCCGACTACCTTGCCTGACGGACAAATAAATTTATTGGCTGACATAAAATATTACCTCCTACTTGATTAATATTTGGGTTATATATCAAAGGTTTTCTCATAAGAAAATCCTCCTTTCCTATGCAAGCTTTCTTCCAGATAAAGTACTTAAATTTATTTCTTCATATTTGGGTTCCCCACAACCTGTTGTTAACAGTCTAAATATATATGCCTTTTTCATAAGTAATTCCCCCTCCTTCTTTTAATTCTAGGTATGAAAAAAAGACCCTCCAGGGAGGATCTTTGACTTTTGAACGAGTGTACGCCATTTCGTACACCATTTTATGCAGTTTTTCATATTATTTGACAATAGCAAGCAAAAAGCCAAACATCGTAAAGTCTAGTATTCATGCGCCTTCTAGCAATTTTAGAAGTCATACAAATTGTGCGATTTTCTAACAAGTGTTGAGTGCTAATTTTATTTAAAAAGTTTGTCTTTTAGCTCTCCTTCTAGTTTCAGAATCATAAACATTTTTGTCTTTTAAATAAATTTGGGCCATTTTTACTAATTTTTAAGGGGGTGCTGAATTCTTCAGCGCCCCCTTTATTTTACTTTTGACGGTCCTTGCAAATAGCTTCCCAAAGACCATTTAAATAGGTCAAACCTAGAGCTCTGTCATATAAGCCATACCCCGGACGACCTACCTCATCCCAAATCATGCGGCCATGGTCAGGGCGAATATAAGTATCAGGACAGGTTTCATATACAGCTTTCATTATTTCATACATATCTAAATCACCGGCAGAAGACAAGTGGCTAGCTTCACGGAAACAACGATCACTGCCTAAATGTTTAACATTGCGTACATGCAAGCAGCCAATGCGATTAAGCTTGCCAAAATGACGAATAATGGCAGGTATGTCATTATGAACATTGCTGCCCAAACTGCCTGTGCACAGACAAACCGTATTGCACGGGCTATCATGCAGCTCCATGATCTTATCAAAGCCTTCCTGATCATGGGCAAGTCTTGGTAAGCCAAAAATCGGCCAACCCGGATCATCCGGATGGCAAGCCATCTTGATGCCTACTTCTTCGCAAACCGGAATGATGGCATCCAAGAAATATTTAAAGTTTTCCAAAAGCTTAGCATTGTCAATTTTCTTATACAAAGCCAAAACTTTTTCCAAATCTGCCAAGCGTTCAGGTTCCCACCCAGGCAGACTAAAGCCGTTGGAATTAGCTGCGGTCTTTTGCACTATTTCCGTAGGCGTCATGGCGCCAAGTTCTTTTTCATCAAAATATAAGCTGTTGCTGCCGTCTTCCGGAATAACTCTGGCCAAATCTGTTCTCAGCCAATCCAACACCGGCATAAAATTATACACAATAACCTTGATACCATATTTAGCTAAGTTACGAATGGTAGTTTTATAATTGGCGATATATTGATCTCTGGTTGGCAAACCTAGTTTAATATCCTCATGGACATTAACGCTTTCAATTACTTCGCATTCCAAACCGGCTGCGTGCACATGGTCCACATACTCTTTGATTTCCTGTTCTTCCCAAACTTCTCCTGCTGCTTTGGCATCCAGTACACCCATTAATCCTGAGCAACCGGGAATTTGTTTAATGAATTTTAGGGAAATTGCATCCCGGCCTTCTCCGTACCATCTAAACGTTAATTTCATTTTATCTTTATGTCCTCCCCCGTATTCATTAAAATATCATAGTTTAATTTTACACTATCACCTATGTTTTTTCAATTAACGAAAGAGGTTACTTCAGCATATATTTTAGGCTTTTAAGCTTTTGGGTTCATGACAAAACTTCCAATAAAAAACAGCTAGCACAATGGCAAAATAAAGCATAAAACCACCCAGCTCACCGGCAATATTCCAGAAACCACCGCCTCTGACTACGATATCTCTCACAAATTCAAATTCCCAACGCAAGGGAAATACATGACTAAGCACTTGTACCCAGGTAGACTGTATGGCTAATGGTCCTGAAGAGCCGCCAAAAATAAAACCTCCCGGAATAAACAGAATCATGCGTCCATTAGCAATACCAGGATTAGCTGCACTCCAGCCAAAAATTAAACTCATTATTCCTAAAACAGGAATATAAAATAACTGAGTTAGTAAAAACAAGAAAAAGCTACCGGAAAAATTCATGTCATTAATTACCCTGAGGATAGCCATACCTACAAAAAGTGCTGTTAAAAGACAAGCTCCGTAGGGAACCAGGCGAATTAGTATTTTCTCAGGCGTTCCTGTTGCAATGGCCTCTTGCAATTTGCCTTGCATCCTCAGACGGGGAATCATTCCAATGGTAGCAAAAACAAAAAACATGGAGGAAAAGAAAAATAAAAAGCCCTGTACTTCTGCGCCATTAGCCGGTGATTCCTGAGGATTAAACAAATTTCTTTCGTACAAGGTAACGCCGGGACTCTCGTCAGTAGCTCCGACAATCTTCAAGCTTTCCTGAGCAACCAGTTCATTAAGATACTGACGCATATTACCGGTGTTGGCACCACCATTAATATCGTCATACATAACCCCTATGCTACCCGCACTATTGCTATAACGGTTTTTTTCCAGGTCCTTGGGTAGAACAATAGCTGCCAAATATTTATCATTATAAAAAAGATTTTTGGCATCCATAGGCGTATAAAATACAGCTTTCACCTGCATAAAAGGTGAAGCATTAATGGCTTCTGTCAGCTCATGACTATATTTAGAGTTATCCAAATCAATTATTGCTACGGGAGCATCATGCACTACATTATTACCTAACGTAATAGTAAAAAAAACCGTGCAAAAAATTGCTATGATAAAGGCCAGCTTTTGGTAAGGGCTGGTTTTACCTGAACATAAAAATTCTATCTCATCTCTTAGTGAATTGATCATCTGACACCTCAATAGTCATGCCGGTCAAAAGGTTTTCCTGTGGCTCGGTATAAATACGTACTTGGAAGCTGCTTAAATCTGATTGGCCCTTTTCCCGGGAATTTTTCAAATCGGCAAAACCCGGTGCTTTGGTAATTAAGCGAATAATGCCGGGCACCTTCTTGTCTGTAGCTACTGTAGTACCTGTAATGGTACCACCTTCTTGCAGATTAGCAGCTTGGTTTTCGCTGATATAAATATCATAATAATCTCGTTTGCTTTCCAAGAGGATAACCGGCGTGTTGGCACTGACCATTTCGCCTTGCTTAGCTAAAATTTTAAGAACTTTGGCATCTTCCGGAGCACGTAGAATTAAACGCTCTTTTTGAATTTTAGCTTCTTTCAGCTGTACCTCTAAATATTTCTTTTGTTGCTCTAAGGCAGCAACATCATTCTTCTGATTCTCCAGAGTGCGACGCTCATTAGTAATGGTCGGCAGAGTATCGCCACTGCCGGCGCCGCCTCTTAATTTAGCCAACAGATTTCTTTGTTGGGCAACATCAGCTGCTGCCACCTGAATGGTCATACGAGCAGCATCTAAGGTAGACCTGGCAATAGCACCTTGTTTTTCCAAGGTTACCTTACGATCATAATCTAACTTAGCATTTTCATAGGTTGCCACAGAAGCATTAACCGCTGCTTCTTGTTGGTCTACCTGACGAAGAGTTTGTATTTCTTCTGTATCTGTTTTAGCGAAACCAACATTAATGCTACCATTGCCCGATTTAATCTGAGCCTCCAATTGCCCAATTTGAGCTTGCAATTTCTCAATATTTAAATCTACGTCAGTACTATCCAAAACTAAAAGTACATCGCCCTTTTTTACTTCTTGTGCTTCCTGCACCGCTTCCTGAGCTAAATTGCCACCCACCGAATTGAAAGAAACCTTAACCTGCTCAGCAGTTAAGATACCAGCTTTCTTTTTGGTAGCCAGAGCTATAGCATCATGTCCGTTAAAGCACAGAAAAATTCCTGATAAAACTAAAAGTGCTAGAAAAAATAAACCGATTTTTATGGAACGTTGTTGAATATTCATATTTTTCTCCCCGTCTTAAAACAGATTAGCTGACTAACTATATTGGTGAAAATAATACTTGCGCCGCTAAGACGCAAGTAGTTTTGTTTTACTCGTTGGGTACTAGTTTTTGCAAAAGCAGAATTAATTGTTCCTGTTCGCTTTGTTTTAGCCGTCCCATTACCTTAGAAATACGTAAAAAATGATCCGGTAAAATCTCATCCAGCAGCTTATGGCCCTTGTGAGAAAGGTACACCACCTTGCCCCTAGCATCCTCGCTGTCGGCACCTGTGACAATCAGGTTATCCCTTATCATCCTAGTCAGCATGACGCTGATGGTAGCCCGTGAAACACCGGCGTTTTCTGCCAGCATAGAAGGAGCTACTCCTTCCGGATGTTCATATAACACCATCATAACACTAAGCTTGCCTTCGGATAATTGGTACTTCTGTTCCAGAACATCATAAATTTGGTCATGAATGGCAGCATCAGTTTGCAGAATATGTAACATTGCTACTACAGAAGCCGGATTTACCTCTGGCATTTTAGTCTGAATGCTTTCCAGTTCTTTTCTAATTGGGAAAACCCCGAATTTCATTATAACCCTCCAAATAAATTAATTAACTAGCTAACTAATATTAAATCAAATTTTCTTCTCTGTCAATAATTTTTAAAATTTTAGTTTTCGTCTTTTCGACGCGGACAGTTGTTAAGTGCGTCCACGGCCAATGCTACTAAGCTAGCCTAAAAGTCCTTATTTAATACACAGCCTAAAATATTCTTTGCACTATTTCGACTTTTTAAGATTGTATTTTTCAATTTTGTTTATTTTTTTGTCTAAAACTCTGGTTGTAAAGGTATTTTAGCCATGGTATAATAATACGTATTCTGAAATTTTATATTCTTATTATTATTGAAAGAAAAGGGGTAATTCGTAATGAAATTAAAAAAGATTTTAGCAGTGACTTTAGCTTCCGCTTTTGCCATCGGTTCCTTGGCAGGTTGCGGCGGTGGTGACAAAAAGGGTGCCGACAGTAAAGGTGGCAACACAGTAAAAGTCGGTGTATTCCTTCCCTTGACCGGTGATAACGCAGCCGGCGGCGAATTGGAATTGCGTGGTATTAAATTGGCTAACAAATTGCATCCTGAAGTTAACGGCAAAAAAATTGAATTGGTAGTTGCCGATAACAAGTCCGATAAGGCTGAAGCTGCTAACGTAGCAGCCCGCTTGATTGAAAAAGATAAAGTAAAGGTTATTTTAGGTACTTATGGTTCTTCCCTGGCTATGGCAGCAGGAAACATTGTTAAGGAAGCTAAGGTTCCGGCTATCGGTACCAGCTGCACTAACCCTCAAGTTACCTTGAACAACGACTACTATTTCCGTGCTTGCTTCATTGATCCGTTCCAGGGCACTGTTATGGCTAACTACGCTTTCAAGAAAGGTGCTAAGAAAGTTGCCATTGTACAAGAAGTTTCCAACGACTATGCTGTTGGCTTGGCTAAGTTCTTCAAGGATGCTTTTGAAAAATTAGGTGGCCAGGTTATTGATGTTGCTAACTATCAAACCGGTGATAAAGATTTCACTGCTGTTTTGACCAACATCAAAGCTAAGAATCCTGATGCTATTTTCGCACCCGGCAACTTTACCGAATCTGCTTTGTTAATTAAACAAGCTCGTCAATTAGGCATTAAAGCTCCTTTCATGGGCGGCGATACTTGGGAAACTCAAGAGTTCATTGATGTAGGTGGTAAAGATGTTGAAGGTATTGCCTTCTCCAGTGCTTTCGATCGTGAAAAAGCTACTACCGCTGAAGCTAAGAAATTCATGGAAGAATACGTTAAGGAATACAAAGGCGAGCCTTCCGCTTTCAACGCTTTGGGCTATGATGCTTACATGATTGCTTATGATGCCATGAAACGTGGTGGCACTGATGATAGCACCAAGATTCGTGATGCTATTGCAGCTACTAAGGGTCTGGAACTGGTAACCGGCAAGACTGAATTTGATAAGAACGGCGATCCTTTAAAGGGCGCAGTTATCAAAACTGTTAAAGACAGCAAATTCAAGTATATCGATTTCGTTGACGTAAAGAGGTAATTAACAATTTTATCCGTGCAGCGGACCTAAATCCGCTGCCGGATTTATTATGTAATCCGGTAATAAAGTCTGCTTCCTTCTTCTAAGGGAGCTCTTCTTTTTTACTATTTCTGAGGTGGACACATGGATTTCTTTCAAGCTTTTGCTAATATGACAGCAGCAAGCTTTGCTCAACATATGGTAAACGGTATTTCCTTAGGCAGCTTATATGCCATGATTGCCATTGGCTACACCATGGTTTATGGCATTCTTTTAATGATTAACTTTGCCCACGGCGATATTGTTATGATGGCCTGCTACTTTGCTTTCTTTGGCATCACATTATTTCATATGCCATGGTTTGTATCTTTCATTTTTACTATCGTAGCTACCGCACTACTAGGGGCCTTAATTGAGCGTACAGCTTATCGCCCTCTGCGGGATGCTCCTAAAAATTCCGTTTTGATTTCCGCTATTGGTGCTTCTTTCCTGTTGGAAAACTTGGCTAACTACTTATTCAGTGGCAGACCAATGCGTTTCCCTAACATTCCGGTGCTAGCTCAAAACGTTTCCATTGGTTCTGTACAGATTCAAGTTATCAGCTTTGTAATTCCTATTTTGACTATCATTTGTTTGTTCATTCTACTTCACATCGTTAATCACACTAAAGTTGGTATGGCCATGCGGGCAGTTTCCAAAGACTATGAAATTGCCAGGGTAATGGGCATTAACATTGATAATGTTATTTCCATGACCTTCATTATTGGCAGTGCCTTAGCTGCTGTAGGTGGTTTTATGTGGGGTATTAAATATCCCGGCATCACTCCTATGTTAGGTGTAATGCCAGGACTAAAGTGTTTCGTTGCCGCCGTTATTGGTGGCATTGGCAACATCAAGGGCGCAGTACTAGGCGGTTTCATCCTAGGCCTTGGTGAAATTCTTATTGTGGCCTTTTTCCCACAGTTGTCCGGTTATCGTGATGCTTTTGCCTTTATCGTACTAATCATCATCCTGTACTATAAACCTACCGGCCTCTTAGGTGAAACCACCACGGAGAAGGTGTAACCATGCTGACAAAAAAACGTAAATTATTTCTTTCCATTGTTGCAATCATTTTCTTATTTGCCGTGGCCAATTTCATACAAGTGGAAATGGACTCCTATATACGCCGCATTGTTAACTTGTGCTTGATTTATGCTATTATCGGTTTGTCCATGAACATTACCAACGGTTTCGTTGGACAGTTCGCTTTAGGACAGGCTGGCTTTATGGCTATTGGTGCCTATGCTGTCGGTATTTTTACCGTACCTGTGGCTATGCGCCCCAGCGTCTTCTATGCTACTCCTATGAACCCGGCTATCATTAACATTTATATGCCTTTAGGTGTGGCTTTAATTTTTGGTGGTTTGGTGGCAGCACTGGTTGCCTTTGTCATTGGTACTCCGGTACTAAGACTACGGGGTGACTATTTGGCTATTGCTACCTTAGGCTTCTCAGAAATCATTCGTATCGTCATTACCAATGCTTCTTCCATTACCAACGGAGCTTTGGGCATTAAAAACATTCCACCTCTTAATGATGTACGAATTATTTTCTTGGTAACCGTTATCACCTTCGTCTTCATTACTTTGTTGATTAACAGTTCTTACGGCAGAGCTTTTAAGGCTATTCGTGAAGACGAAATTGCTGCTGAAGCTATGGGTATTAACCTGTTTTTCCACAAGAATTTAGCCTTCATGATCAGCGCTTTCTTTGCTGGCATCGGCGGTGGTCTCTATGGTGCTTTACTAGGCACTGTTGACCCTAAGAACTTCTTGTTTACTTTGACTTACAACTTCTTGCTCATCATCGTCTTAGGCGGCATGGGCAGTATCACCGGCAGTATGCTGGGCGCCATTATTGTTACCGGTGGCCTGGAATACCTCCGTGTCTTCGATGAACCTTTGGAAATCCTGGGTTTGGCCATTCCCTTGTTCAGACCTGGTTTTCGTATGGTAATGTTCTCCGTTCTCTTAATGCTGTGCGTGCTGTTCTGGCGCAAGGGCATCATGGGTACGGAAGAATTTACCTGGGAGAAGTTTGTGTACTTCTGCCACCATCCTCTGGCTTACTTTAAGAAGGGGGTGCAAGCAAAATGAGTGTTGTGCTACATACTGATCCTATGACAATGCAATTCGGTGGTGTTACCGCCGTAAGCAATCTGCAATTAGATGTTGAAGAAGGCAAAATCGTTGCGCTAATCGGCCCTAATGGTGCCGGTAAGACTACGGCCTTCAATATGATTACCGGTGTGTACAAACCTACCAAAGGCAATGTGTTTTTCACAGATGCCAATGGCAAGGAAATAAACATCACCGCTCAAAAGCCCAGTACCATTGCTAAGCTTGGTATTGCCCGTACTTTCCAGAATATCCGTTTATTCAAGGATTTAACTGTTTATGAAAACGTCATCATCGCTAAACATTTACATTTAAAGTCCGACTTCATGTCTGCTACCTTGCATCTGCCTTGGTACAACAAGGAAGAAGCTCAAGCTGAAGCAGAAGTAGAAGAATTATTAAAGAGCGTTAACCTATGGAATATGAGAGAAGAAAAAGCTTCTGCTCTTCCCTATGGCCAGCAACGTCGTTTGGAAATCATTCGTGCCCTAGCCACTCATCCTCGTCTGCTTCTCTTAGACGAACCTGCAGCAGGTATGAATCCAAACGAAACTGATGATTTAACTGCTTTCATTAAAGAAATTCGTGATAAATACAAGCTTACCGTTTTCATGATTGAGCACCATATGGACCTAGTCATGGAAATCAGTGATAAGATTTACGTTCTTGATTTTGGTGAAACCATTGCCAAGGGTACTGCTGAAGAAGTACAAAATAACCAACGCGTAATTACCGCTTACTTGGGGGAGGATGAAGATGCTTAAAGTTGATAACTTAGTCGTATCCTATGGTGGCATTGAAGCCCTCAAAGGTATCTCCCTGGAAGTTGCCGATGGCAAGATTTGTACCTTGATTGGTGCTAACGGCGCCGGTAAAAGTACTCTGCTTCGTACCATTATCGGACTGGTAAAGTCAGACTCCGGTATCATTACCTACAACGACAAACCTATTACCGGTCTTAATTCTCAAAAGATTGTAGAAAACGGTATTACTCTTGTGCCGGAAGGCCGTCGCGTATTTCCTAACCTGACCGTGGCAGAAAATCTACGTATCGGTGCTTATATGCGAAAAGATGCAGATGACATAAAAAAAGACATTCAAGGTGTTTATGATCTATTCCCCCGTTTGGGAGAACGTAGCTGGCAAATGGCCGGCACCTTATCCGGTGGCGAGCAACAGATGCTTGCTGTAGGCAGAGCTTTGATGTGCAGACCTAAGCTAATGATGATGGATGAGCCTTCTCTAGGCTTAGCTCCCTTAGTCATTAAGGATATTTTCAAGATCATCCAAGAAATCAACAAACAAGGCGTTACCATTTTGTTAATTGAACAGAATGCTAATATGGCCTTAAAGGTTGCTGATAAAGCTTATGTGCTGGAAACCGGCAAGATTGCCATGGAAGGCACCGGAACCGAGCTACTGGAGAATCCGGAAATCAAAGCTGCTTATTTAGGCAAAAAGAAAAAGAAATAATAATCAAAAACCTGTCGGTTGAAAACCGACAGGTTTTTGTTCAATTCTGTTAGCGTATATATTACTGCAAATATTTAAGAATGGTTTCGTAAAGAGCTGTTGGATTAAGCGGCTTACCTACATGGTCATTCATGCCAGCTTCTAAACAAGCGGCTATGTCTTCAGGGAAGGTATTAGCAGTAATCGCTATAATAGGTACAGTTTTGGCATCAGCACGAGGCAGCGCCCTGATGCAAGTAGTTGCCTCCATGCCATCCATTACCGGCATTCTTACATCCATGAGAATAAACGCAAATTCATTCTCGCTGCTGTTCTTAAAAGTTTCCACGCCTTTTTGACCATTTTCGGCAGTTACCAAATTTACACCCTTACGTTTTAAAACAGCAACGGCAATCTGCCTGTTAATCTCATTGTCCTCACACAGCAAACCTTTTTTGCCTTGCAATTTTTCCAGGCTGACTTCTTCTGCTGCCTGTTCCTGAACACCATCATCCAGCTTAGCTTCTTGCATAGGAAGGCTGACTGTAAAAGTGGTGCCCTTGCCTTTAACGCTTTGTACTGTAATAGTTCCTTGCATTAAATCCACAAGATGCTTAACAATGGACATGCCCAAACCTGTTCCCTGACCATTTACGTCTTCTTGGGAGAAGGTATCATAAAGATGAGGCAGAAACTCCTTGCTCATGCCTATACCATCATCTTGAACAGTAATAAGCATGTTGTTCATATCAGGAACTGCTGTTGTTTCTTTCCGTACGGAGAATTTAATATGTCCACCTTGTGGTGTATATTTAACCGCATTGGTTAAAAGATTAAGCAAAATTTTTTCCAGATTCAACTTATCTGCCATTATGGCTTTACATCTTACTTGGCTTTTGTCTGCCACAAATTCAATATTCTTGGCATCAGCTGCTTCCTTGATGGGAACCACTACATCGTTAAATATTTCTTCACAAGGTACCGGTTCTAATTTCAGTTCCACTTTGCCACTATTAAGTTTGGAAATATTTAAAGTATCATTAATCAGACTCTTCAGCAAATCTCCGGAAGACTGTATCTTGCTCAAATAATCTTTTATTACATCTTTATCTTGCTCTTCTCCGGCCAAGGAAGACAAACCAATAATAGCATTAAGTGGTGTTCGCATATCATGACTAATATTGGCAAAAAATTGGTTCTTTTCCTCAGCGCTCTTTTCCAGTGCTTCAACCTTCAGCCTTTCCTGCTCGGTAGCAGCAGCCTGCTTCATAAGTACCATTCTCTCGCGAGAATGTTTGCTTAATCTGATAAGAGCAATAATTAGGCCTAACACCAAAGCTAACAGGAAAATACCAAAAGCCGCCAAATAAGAAACCGGCAACCTTTCCAAAAGTCCTCTTATTGTTGTGGCCCGCTCTAAGCGACTTTGGGTAAACATCTCGTCAATTTCTTTGCCGTCCACACATCTAAGACTCTTATCCAAAATAGTGGCCAAGGCAGGATCTGTCTTCTCTCCTACACCCAAAGTAAAATTATAACTATAGGGCTGTAGAGCTTGGACATCGAATTTAATATTTTTCTGCTTTTCCGTAAAATGTTCAGCAGTAATAGAATCACAAAAGATGGCATCTATCTTGCCATTAACCAAAGCGGCAAACATATCCGCCGCCGTAGGAAAAAGTTCAATATCCGATGTAGCATTATTGCCATCTTGCGATTGCCCCAAGCATTCCTGATCATGGATAGTATCCATCTGACAGTGTTCCTGCATACCTATCTTATGAATAACTTTAGTATCCTCTTTAGACACCTGCACCAAGGGAATATTTGTGTACGGTGTAGTTAATCGCAATTGCTTTTGTTTGGCAAAAAATAAATTGTTGGTAATGCGTCCTACTATATCAGCCCGGCCTTCATGCACAGCCTTGATAGCCGCTTCCGGATTATTCACTTCTACTAAGCTGAACTTTAAGCCTGACAACTCTGTAAGCCTAGCCAGTAATTTAATAAGCACACCCTGCTCTTTGCCATCACTATCCAAATAAGAAAAAGGTGGAGCCTGTTTTAAAAAAGTAACCCGTATAGGTTTAGCCTTCTGAATGAAATTTTGTTCCTTCATACTAAAGATAGGTGAAGGGTTGGTCTCTTGCCCAGTTAATTGCTCCATCGCCCTGGTATAAAAAGCCGGATTCAAAACGCCAATCTGGCCTAACGCAAAGTCCAGCTGAAATTTAAGATCAGGCCTTTGGGGCGCAATTGCAAAATACATTTCCTGAGGAGCAAACTCCATGACAGTACGATATTTTCTAGCCAGACCAATGTAGCTTAATCCCGCTGCATCAATCTTGCCTGCATCAAGAGCATCTAATAATTCTTTGTTGTTATCATAGGTAGACAGCTCATAGTGAAGCCCTGCTTCCTTAGCCCATTGTTGCACATCGGCACCATCTTTGGTTTGCCTTCTAACACCAATACGGATGCCCTGCAAAGAAGTTATATCGCCATAAAAATGTTTCCTATCATCCTTAGGAACGACTAAGGCTACGTGAATCATGCCCATCCAATGATTGCCAAAAAGCATGGTGTTTTCTCTATCCGGAGTTTTGAGCACCGTTGGCAGCAAATCAATCTTGCCATTTTCCAAATCGGTCATAGCTACGCTCCAGGATTTATAGGGAACGTATTCGTATTGCCAGTTGGTATATTTAGCAATCTCATATAAGAACTCTACATTGTAGCCGCGAAAATTACCATCTGCATCTTTACGAGTAAGCACGCCGGAAATATCATAACCAACCTTAATTGTTTTAGACTGCGCGGCAGCACTAGCTTGACCGGTATAAAACAAGCACAAAAATAGGCATAGAAAAATAAAAACCTTTTCTATGCCTAGCCATTTATCGCATATAATTCGTTGTACTTTGGTCACGGTACTCTCCCCAATCAACTGTAATATACAACTACATTTTTTATACCCCTTAACAACTATAATATGTACAGTTTAATTATATACCTTTTTTAAGCAAATGGGTATTTCTCCTTTGCGAAAATAACATACTCTTATTTAATAATTTAAGGCCGTTCAGAAGTGGCGCAGACAAGGCACAACAAAAAAGGCAAGTGAGGATAGGACTTTTAGGGTCCATCTCAACCTGCCTTTTGCAGTTACAACAAAGCATATGCCGCCTTAGCGGTTGCCGTTTTATTTGTGCTCGTATACATCTACACGACGGTTAGCAGCTCTGCCAGCCTCAGTGTCATTAGTTTGGGTAGGATCAGCCTTGCCCTTGTATTGAGTAACAACTTGAGAAGCAGGAACTCCGTGAGCCTTTACATAAGCAGCAACATTGTCTACACGACGTTTAGAAAGATCATCGTTGTAAGCATTGTCACCGATGGCATCAGTATTACCAACCAGTTTGAATACATGACCGGTTTGTTTAGCAGCACTAACAACGCTATCAGCATTAGCAACTTGATCGGCTCTGATATTATCTCTATCAAAGTCAAAGTGGATGCTATTGAAATAATAATCGTTAGCAACGGCAGGAGCTACAGGTTCAGCAACTGCAGGAACTGTGTTAGAAGTAACGGTAGTGGGTTTTTCCACTTCTCTGTAAGCCATGCCGTCATCTTTATGGCTGGTGCCAAAGCGACCGGACAGACCTACGAAGAAGCCTTTCCAAGAACAATCAGCATCACTGATAGAGGTCTTCAAATATCTATAGCCGGCGTTAAGGTCAAGATTCTTAGCGATGTTATAGCCAAGACCAGCTTCGCCCATGAATGTACTCTTAGTACCAACGGCAAAATTGCCATATAGATCAAGTTTGTTAGCTAAAGCAGTTTTAGCAACAATACCTAATTGAGCAATGTTATTAGTCTTGCTACCATCACCGGTAGTTGTTTCTCCGGTAATATTATTATAAGCGCTGCCGGAAGCATTGATATGAATTTGGTTCCAGCCAACATAAGCTGCAGCATGAGGATCAAAGCTATACAAAACATTTACTTCGTTTTGATAACCACCAACATGCAAATCATTTAAGCCTTTATCCAAATCACCGGTAGTTAAATCATGGTAACCATATTGTAGGCCCCATTTGTTAGCAATAGCATAAGTTGCAGTGCCAACGAAGCCAATTTTACTGTCTCCGGAAAGTTTAGGGCCGTTGCCATCAAACTTACCGCCATGTTGCCAGCCGGCAATATCGATTTGGCCTTCGCCTTTGTTAAATTCTGTCATTGGAGTAGCGCCTGCTACAGATGCAACAACCATGCTTGCTAAAACGACTGCTGTTAATAATTTCTTGTTCATTTTAAATCACCCTCCCAAAATAAAATATTGCAGTAAAAACCTTGCTACACTAAGTATAGCACAAATTTTTACTGCAATAACAAAATGCTTAAAATATTTCTAAGCCTTTTCAAGAAGGACACAATATTTTGTGTTTCGAGCAACTAGTATATACTATTTTTTCAAAATTAAAACAATTCTTTTAGTACAATTGTTTGAGCACGGTTAGGTCCTACGGAAACAATACCAATTTTAACTCCAACCACTTCGCTAAGTCTTTCAATATATTTTCTGGCAGCAGCAGGAAGTTCAGCATAATTTTTAATACCGCTGATATCTTGTTGCCAGCCTGGAAATTCTTCATAAACAGGTTTTGCTTTAGCGAGAATTTTGAGATCAGCAGGAATGTTAGCAATAGGCTTGCCATCAATTTCATAGCCTACGCACATTTTGATTTTAGCCATCTTGTCCAAAATATCCAGACGGGTAATAGCCAAATAATCCATGCTATTAAGGCGAGCAGAATATCTTACCATGAAAGCATCTAGCCAACCGCAACGACGAGGACGACCGGTAACAGTACCATACTCATGTCCAGTTTCTCTTAAGTAATTGCCATCCTTATCAAACAGCTCGCAAACAAATGGTCCTTCGCCTACCCTGGTGGTATAAGCTTTAACTACGCCAACAACGTGAGAAATATTTCTGGGACCAACGCCTGCACCTGTGGCAGCATTGCCTGCGGTAGGATTGGAACTGGTAACATAGGGATAAGTACCATAATCAATATCCAAGAAGGTAGCTTGCGCACCTTCGAACAAAACTTTTTTGCCTGCATCAAAAACATCATTGATTGCTACGCTAACATCAGTAACGTAAGGACGTAGCTTATCAGCATAACCCAAATAATCTTTCAGCATCGGTTCATAAGCCAAGGGCTCTGCACCATATACTTTAGTGAACAAAGTATTTTTGGCATCCAGTTGTACTTTCAATTTTTCTGCTAAAGTCTCCGGGTCAATTAAATCACACATTCTAATACCGGTACGGGCTGCTTTATCCATATAACAAGGTCCTATGCCACCTTTAGTAGTGCCAATCTTGTTTTTGCCTAAAGCAATTTCCTGGAGTTCATCTAACTTCTCATGATAAGGGAATACAACATGAGCTCTGTCACTGATTTTTAAATGATTGGTATCAATGCCCTTAGCCTTCATGTCTTCGATTTCTGCCAGTACTACTCTGGGGTTAATAACTACGCCGTTACCTAAGAAACAGGTTTTATCCTTGTACAAAATACCACTGGGCAAAAGTCTCAGCTTATAAGAAACATCATTTACCACTACAGTATGACCGGCATTAGAACCACCTGAATAGCGTACCACTACATCAGCCTTTTGTGCCAAATAATCTACGATTTTACCTTTACCTTCATCGCCCCATTGAGCGCCAATTACAACAACTGATGACATAACAACATCTCCTTATAGGCCAAAGCGGGCCATAATCAAATCAATATTTTTCAACATCGGTTTAGGATCAAAGCAATGTTCAATTTCTTCTTTGGTTAAATACTTTTTAATGTCTTCATCAAGTTCTACATTAGTCTTGAAATCTGCCCCTTGTAACCAACGAGCCATGGCGTTTCTTTGCACCCACTTGTAAGCATCTTCTCTTAAAACTCCTTTGGTTACCAAAGCAATTAAAAGATTCTGGCTGAAAATCAAACCGCCGGTCTTATTTAGGTTTGCTAGCATTGCATCAGGATAAACCAACAGCTTGGTTACGATATTGGTAAACTTACGAAGCATATGGTCTAAAGCAATGGTGCTATCAGGAAGAATAACTCTCTCCACAGAAGAATGGGAAATATCCCTTTCATGCCACAGTGCCACATTCTCCAAAGCTGCAATGGCATTGCCACGCAACAGTCTTGCCATGCCGCAAATCTTCTCACAGGTAATAGGATTACGTTTATGAGGCATAGCAGAAGAACCCTTTTGGCCAGGAGCAAAATATTCTTCAGCTTCTCTGATATCAGTTCTTTGCAGGTTACGAATTTCAGTAGCCATCTTTTCCAAGGAAGCACCGCAGACAGCAATGGTGGTCAAATAGAAAGCATGCCTATCTCTTTGAATAACCTGTGTAGCCAGTTTAGCAGGAGCAATTTCTAATTTTTCACAAACATACTGTTCTACAAATGGATCAATGTTGGAATAAGTGCCAACTGCGCCGCTTAGCTTACCAACGGAAACATATTTCTTGGCTAATTCCAATCTTTCAATATTCCGCTCAGTTTCATCCATCCACAAAGCAAACTTCAAGCCAAAGGTCATAGGTTCAGCGTGAATACCATGAGTACGACCGATACAAACAGTGTGTTTGTATTTAGCAGCTTGCACTTTCAGCGCTTCATGAAGCTTTTTCTCCAGGTCAATAAGAATTTCAGCAGAGTGCTTCATTTGCACGCCTAAAGCAGTATCGTTAACATCGCTGGAGGTTAATCCCTTATGGATATATTTAGAAGCATCACCTACATACTCAGCTACGCTGGTAAGAAAAGAAATGACATCATGGTTAGTTACTTTTTCAATTTCATGCATTCTTTCTATATTAAAATCGGCTTTTTCTTGGATGTCTTTTAAGGCATCATTAGGTACCACACCTAATTTGTTCATAGCCTCACAAGCCAAAATTTCTACCTTCAACATAGTACGGAATTTATTCTCTTCCGTCCAAATAGAACCCATTTCCTTACTGGTATAACGTGGAATCACAATACTTCCCCCTATCTAATTTCTGTGGCTTCACAGCCTTTTAACAACAGGAATATTTTAACATTTTAGCCTATAGTTAGCAATCATTTAGAATGTTTTTTCTGGTTATTCACAAATTGTTCGGATTTTTTGTTCATTTTGGCCTATTTTTTACTCACTTTATCCTAAAGCTAAAGGAAACTCCTGCTTTTAAGTAGGATAATAAGAACAATTCCTCTTGAGGAATCTGTCCAATAACATTAACATTTTTGGCTGCTTCCAATGGTTTCTTAATGATTTCCAGCTCACCCTTATAACGTCCTGCCAGATTATTGTCCAAGGTCACTGCCCCCACCTGTCTGGCCGTAGCATTATAAGGAGCAATATCCCAGTTTTTGGCCAGTCCCCTGGACTCTAAAGCCCTAATGACATCACGTGCTTCATCGGGCCGCACATGGAGAGTTAGACCAATTAAGTCTTTAAGGTATGGTGCTGTAACTTTTGTTTCCAAGGTTAAATCCACCTGACCAGGCTTCACGGCGCCCAAAGCTTCCAACTCTTCTTCACTGGGGTTATTGTCGCCGATAAAAATGGCATCCAAATTCAAAGCCGCCAAGTGACGAGCCCCTAAATCTGTGTTACCCTGACGATCTGCTTCCAACGTAGGTAAGCCTTCATAAACAGGTCCTCTTTTACCGGTTTGGCTGGGCACAAAAGCCCCCACCTTCAAGCCATGAGCTTTAAGCATGGCATTTTGTTTCACAAAAAATTCTTCTCCTATGCCGGTATGTGGTCTGGGATAGAAATTATGCAAAGCCTCCAGACAATCAGACGGAACCTGTAGACTGTCCAATTTGTCCATAAAAGCAGCTGATACTGTAGAAGCATTTAATACTACCTTATGATTAGGATGTTCCTGCAAATAATTCGCAATCATTTGAGGAGAAAAGCCATCATCTAATCTTACCTGAGAAATGCCCCCTTCTACCTTAGTCGTAGCAGTAATATCTGCCAACAAATCCATATGAAGCTTATTGGCCAAAGCAGCAATTTCTCCTAACTCCTGATGAATGGCTTGTTCCTTAGCCTCCGGAATATGTAAAGATAGAAAGGCTTTAGTAAAACCATAAGCACGAGCTTTGAGCATTAATGCTTTGTTTTGCTCCAACGTATTTTCCATCCCCAAATAAATCGAAATACCTTTAAGCATTTGCTTCCTCCCCCTCTTTAGGATCATCAAAGCCTAACAACCAAGTTGCTATAAATCCCCCCACATAGGAAACAACCAATCCCATAAGATAAACAGGTATGTTATTGGCACTTGCTGCCAAGGGCAACCCGGATAAGCCCAAACCGGAAGCACCTACTACGCCATAAGCCTGTACAGCGCCACCTAAAGCTCCTCCGATACAAGCTCCTATAAAGGGCTTGCCTAATGGTAATGTTACGCCGTAAATTAAGGGTTCCCCTACACCCATAATACCAACCGGCAAAGCAGAAGCCACCGTTTTTTTCACCTGTGGATTTCTGGTTTTAAAAAATACCGCTACAGCTGCTCCTACCTGACCGCCTCCCGCCATGGCTAAAATCGGTAGCAGAATGGTAACGCCATAGCGAGATAATAGCTCAGCATGAATAGGCGTCATGCCTTGATGAATACCTAGCATAACCATGGGCAACCAAATGCCACCTAGGATAAAACCTGTAAATGCTCCACCTTTTTCTACTGCTGTTGTAGCCAGAAAACCAATTTGTTCAGAAATTACTCCACCCACCGGTTGCAAAACACAAAGTGCAATCAAAGCAGAAATTCCAATAGTCAAAAATGGTGTTAAAAACAAATCCAGCATAACAGGCACAAACTTGTGCAATTTTTTTTCCAAATAGGAAGCAAAAATCACCACTAAAATAACTGCAATAATACCGCCTCTGCCCGGCAGCAGCTTGCCGCCAAACAAAGTAATATTGCTAAGACCGGGATGGGTAACAACAACACCCATCACGCCACCAATGATAGGTGAACCACCAAATTCCTTGGCGGTATTGATACCAACAAACAAATTCATCCCCCAAAAAACAGCATTGCCGGCAATGGCCAACATTTGTATTATGGCGTTTTGGGCTAAAGCCGGATCTATTTTAATAATAATGTTCAATAAACCGGTAAGCAAACCACAACCAATGAACCCAGGAACTAAAGGCATGAAAATATTGGCAATTTTCTTTAACGCCAGTTTAAAAGGTGTAGCATTTTTGGCCTTAATAGAGGCATGCAGTGCCTGACCATCTCCTACTCCGTAAGTAGTCGGATCGATAGAAACGGTTTTACCGATAGCAGGCTTTTCCTCCATTATATTCAAAAATTCTTCCGTAACAGCACGCACTACACCGGGGCCTAGTACAATTTGTACTTCAGGTCCTTCATTGTTGATGCCTTTTACGCCGTCAATTTTTTTAAGTTGCTCATCAGTACATTGCTTGTTAACCAGCTGTAATCTTAATCTGGTCATGCAATTCTGCACATCAAGAATATTTTCTTTAGGTCCTACCAACTGATAAATGGCAGAAGCAATTTCTTTATTGGTCATGATGTTCTCCCAATAGCAGATCTATAGCTGCTCTTACATTACCGCCCATTTTAAGCAAAGCTTGATGAGCTGTTTCTTTATCACAATCAGCCAGTGTCATCACAATACGTCTGGCTCTTTCTTTTAATTTTAAATTAGTAGGCCTCACATCTACCATAAGATTGCTATACACCTTGCCAAGTTTAATCATGGCCCCGGTAGATAACATATTAAGGATCAGTTTCTGAGCTGTGCCAGCCTTCATACGGGTTGACCCTGTTACTACCTCAGGCCCTACCAGAGCGACCAGGCTAATATCCGCAAGTTCTCCTACCTCAGGCTGTCTAGAACAAGCAATGCTAATAGTAACGGCACCTATGGTTTTAGCATATCGCAACCCACCAAGAACATAAGGTGTCCGACCTGAAGCGGTAAGTCCTACTACCACATCCTTTTCTGTAAGGTCTTTACCTTGTAAATCTTCCCGGCCCATTTGCTCAGAATCTTCTGCACCTTCCTGCGCAATAAACATAGCCTTACTGCCACCGGCAATAAGTCCCTGAACCAGCTCCGGGTTCGTACTATAGGTAGGAGGACATTCTGCCGCATCCAAAACTCCTAACCGCCCGGATGTACCGCTGCCCAGATAGAATAAACGTCCACCTTGGCTTAATCGCGCACTTATTATATCTACTGCCTTGGCAATATCCGGCAAAATCTTGCTGACTGCCAAAGGGACCTTCTGGTCCTCGTTGTTTATGATAGTTACCAGCTCTAAGGTAGATACTTTATCAATATGGGCACTGGCAGCATTACGTTGCTCAGTTGAAATTTTGTCTAAATCTACCACGTTTTTTCTCTCCCTACTTTAGTATATGCTATAATTGAGTTAAACAAATGCCGGAGGCAAAATTATGAAAGTAATTACTAATGGTAAGTTTATTTTACCACAACAAGTAGTGGAAAAGCATCACCTTATCTTCACAGAGGTAATTTCTGCTTTAGAACCTGACAGTACCCCTGTGCCTACGGATGCCACGGTTATTGATGCTCAGGGTTGTTATGTAGCCCCAGGTTTTATCAACATACATATACACGGCACTAGTGGCAGTGACGCCATGGACGGAACGCCTGAGTCCTTAGCTACCATGGCGGCAGCTCTAACCAAAACAGGCGTAACCAGCTTCTTGCCTACCACCATGACTGCCAGCTGGGAAAATATCAACCGCGCTTTAGCTAATATCAAAAGTTGCCAGTATAAATATCCAGGTGCCAAGCTACTAGGCGCCAATGTAGAGGGACCTTTTATCAATCCGCAATATAAAGGCGCCCAAAAAGAAGAATATATTGATCAGGCAGTTTTTACCAAAATTGCCCCCTATCAAGACTATATTAAATTACTTACCGTTGCTCCTGAAACCATCAAGAACCCCGGTTTTATCACTGAATGTGTCCAAGCAGGCATCATCGTTTCCCTCGGCCACAGCGCTGCCACCTACGAAGAGGCCCAAAGTGCTATTGGTGCCGGTGCCAGCCATATCACCCACCTGTTTAACGCCATGAGCGGCTTACACCACAGAAGGCCGGGACTAGTTGGTGCCGCCTTAGACAGTACTGTCACAGTAGAACTGATTTGTGACAATATACATGTGCATCCCATGCTACAACGGCTGGTTTACAAGACAAAAGGACCTGCTAAAATCATCTTGATTACTGATGCCATGCGAGCTTCCCAGCTTGGCGACGGCGAAAGTGAACTAGGCGGGCAAAAAGTTTTCGTAAACCAAGGTAAAGCTACGCTGGCGGACGGCACCATTGCCGGAAGTGTTTTGACCATGAATACGGCCTTGTACAATTTTCTAACCAATACCCATGCCACCTTACCGGAAGTCATTGGAATGGTGACCTTAAATCCCGCCAGAGAATTAGGCTTAAGTGCTTCTTTAGGTTCTTTAGAGGCAGGCAAATGTGCCGATATCACTATTTTTGATGAAGCCTTTCAAATTAAGCGGACTTTTGTGAATGGTATCTTATGTAAGTAAAGCAATAACATGCAAAACGGACCTTCTACGAAGGTCCGTTTTATTTTTTATAAGCTTCTAATTAAAGCTCTTAAGGGTAAAACCCTATTTGGCGCTACAGATAACTCATCAATACCCATATTAACAAAAGTTTCAGTTAACAAGAAATCACCAGCAGCTTCACCGCAGATACCAACCCAAATTCCTGCTTTGTGACCTTCCTCAATGATTCTCTTAATAAGGCGAAGTACGGCAGGATGATTTGGTCTTATCAGATAGCTTAGTTCACCGCTACCTCTATCCGCCGCTAGTACATATTGCGTTAAGTCGTTGGTACCAATACTGAAGAAATCCACTTCTTTAGCCAATTCATCTGCCAAAACTGCAGCAGAAGGAGTTTCCATCATAATACCTGTTTCCAGATGTTTATCAAAAGGAATGTTGTTCTTTGCCAGTTCTTCCTTAGCTTCCGCTAAGAAATTCTTGGCAGCTCTTACCTCGCCCTGATCTGTAATCATAGGGAACATAATGGCAATCTTGCCAAAAGCAGATGCTCTTAAAATGGCTCTTAATTGAGTCTTGAAAACATCAGGACGTTGCAGACAAATCCTTATAGCCCTAAAACCTAAGGCCGGATTTTCTTCTTGGCTTAGCTCAAAATATTTTTCAGTTTTGTCTGCGCCAATATCCATGGTACGAATAATTACTTTTTTACCTTTAAGACCTTCTGCTACCGCTTTATAAGCCTCAAATTGTTCATCCTCAGTAGGATAAGTGTCCCTGCCTAAATAAAGGAATTCACTCCGCATTAAACCAATGGACTCGCAATCACTGGCCACCGCAGCAGACAAATCACCTACCTGACCGATGTTGGCACCCAATTCAATTTTACGGCCCTTAGTAGTCATCGTAGGTTGACCAATTAATTTACTATAGCTGGCTTTTAGTTCTGCTTCATCAGCAACCTGGGCCTGAAGTTTGACCAAGGTTTCTGCTTGTGGTTCTAAATAAACAATACCCTTATTACCATCTACAGCGACTATTTTACCGTTATCTTCTTCCGTAAAATCATAGCCTAAATCTACAACAGCAGGCACGCCCATAGCTTTGGCCAAAATAGAGCCATGAGAATTGCTACTACCCCTGGTAGTAACAAAGCCCAATATTTTATTCTTGTCCAATTGCAAAGCCATGCTAGGAGTAATATCCTCTGCTGCCACAATAAACTTTCCTTCCGGCACAGCTAGGGTATCCTTCCCCTGCAAATCAGATAACAACTGCTGCACGATATCCTTAATATCTGCAGCTCTAGCTTTCATATAGTCATCATTTAAATCCAAAAAAGTTTTGGTCAGCTGTTCTCCCACCTGACTAACAGCCTGTTCTGCAGCAGTTTTGCCTCTACGAATGAGTTCTTCAATATTGCCGGAGAATTCTGGATCTTCCAAAAGCATTTGATGTACTTCGAAAATAGCCGCCTTTTTTTCTCCAACTTTTTCCATGGCAGTACCATACATCTTTTTCAGCTGTTCTTTGACATTGCGTTTAGAACCCTGGAATCTACCAAGCTCCTGTTCCGCGTCTACAATAGTCCGAACTTCCAAAGGCCCACGTCTCTCACACAACCAAAGAGGACCAATAGCCGTTCCAGCTGAAATTTTTTCTCCTCTTAAAACATTCATGTACCTACCTCCATTACTTACAAGTTACTACTCAGCACCTTTGCCAAAGCTTCCGTTGCTTCCTTTTCGTCTTCTCCCTCAAAGGTTACAACTACTTCCATGCCCTGTTTGACTCCTAAGGTCATCAAGGCAATTAGTCTTGTTAGATCAACTTTTTTATTATTACAGCTAAGAGTACCCTCAGCCTTATATGCTGTTGCAGTTTTTACCAATAAAGCTGCCGGTCTGGCATGCATGCCTACCGGATCCTTGATGGTATATGTAAACGTCTGCACCTTGCTCCCCCTTTGCTTATCAAAACATACTATCACACATATACTTTAGCTAATTTTAGGCCTCTTGGCAAGTGTTTTCTGTCTTTGTAACACAAGAGCACACTTCCGGAAGGTGACTAAAAAAAAGAAGCAGGGCATAGCCCGGCTTCTTTTTTCATTACCAGGTAATCTTTTAAACTAACTCGTCTAAAAGCATCCTGTTTTTGATTATGCCTGCCAACAATTCAACCACTTGTTTACTACACTCTCCGGCAATAGCAGCTCTTCGTAATGCCGTAAGAGCATCTGAAGTATTCCCTTGGTGCTCCTTATAAAGTTCTCCATACCGTTTTAAGGTTAAGAAAACCGAGGCAACTTTTACTAATGTAGGATTTTCTTGTTCCTCCAGGCTTTGCAATGTCGTTGTTTTTAAATTACTGCCGTAATTTAAGATTGGTATTAACCAAGCTCCTAATTCCAGTTTAGCCAAAGCTTGCTTGATATTACTATGAGGCAAAATAAAATATTCTTCCATGCCTTGTAGTCTAAGTGCTGTAACTAGGTATTTTTCAGTGTAAGGAGCTAAATTCATCTCTTGAAGAAGTTTTTTGCCATATTTCTCTTCCGCAGCAATTATCTCTTGATTAATTTCCCTTTTTTTATCCTTGGCAGGCAAAAAACATGTTAAAAAATCAACTACTTTTTCCCTGGTTTCCACCTCAGAGCAAGCCTTTTTTTCCTTCAGCAGCTTCTGTAAAAGAGCCTTAAGTTCCTGGTAATTAACAGGTTTAGTAATAAACATATCTGCTCCCACGTTATAGCCATGGATACGATCTTCTGTTTCGCCCAAGGCTGTAAGCAATATAATTGATAGCTTTTTACCAAAAGAAGTATGCCTTAACTGATAACAAACCTCATAACCATTTAAACCCGGCATCATCACATCCAATAATACAACATCAGGCCTTTCCTGCTCTGCATAGGTCATTACTTTATCGCCGGAGGCTGTCACCACAACCTTATAGCCCCAGCTTTCCAAAACATCCTTTAAAATATTGCTGTTTTGCTCATTGTCATCAGCAACTAGTATGGTTCCCATTATATGCTCCTTTTTCTTGTTGTTTATTTAAAAATTTCCTGGCATTTAATGGCAAAAGCACTGTTACCTTGCAACCATTACCTGCTTCACTTTCTAAATAAACTGTTCCACCTTGTAATTCCACCAGTCGTTTCACCAAGGGTAGTCCCAATCCTGTACCATCATAATTTGAGGCAATGCCTTGTCGTCCTTGTCCAAACTCTTGAAATACCTTGGGCAAATCTTCTTGGGCAATACCTACGCCATTATCCTCAACAATAATACGTAGCATTTCCCCTTCACGATTTGCCTTTATTTCAACATTACCTCCGGCAGGAGTAAACTTCACTGCGTTAGACATAAGATTGTAAATAATTTGCCGCAATTTTTGTTGGTCACCGATAAGTGAAATTTTGCCATTAGCAAAAGTAGCTGTAATGTTGAGCTTTTTAGTAGGGTCAAACTTTCTTACATTACAAATCACTTCTTCAATAACATCTTGTAAACAAAAGTCCGTTAATTGCAAGGTTTGTTTACCAAACTCTACCTTTGACAGAGTCAAAAGATTGTTAATAAGCGAAAGCAAGTGACTGCCTGAGCTATAAATACCTTGGGCATAATTTTTCTGCTTAACATTAAGCTTACCAAAAATCTCATCCTGCAAAACCTCTGCAGAACTTATCATAATATTTAACGGCGTTCTAAGCTCATGACTTAGGTTGGCTAAAAATCTAGTTTTAACAGCATTAGCCCGCTGCAGTTCTTCAATGGCTGCTCCTAAGTGCTGAGTTCGTTCTTCTACCTGTCTTTCCAAATTACCATTAAGATATTTAAGCTCATTAGTCAGATAGATTTGCCGATTAGATTCTTCTTTAAATTTCTTACTATATTTTTCTTTCTCTTTTTCTACGTCTGCAATTTTAGTTGTACAAAGGGCAAAGCCTTGCGCTAATGTTTCTGCTTCAAAGCAAGAAGCTATTTTCACTTGCTGTTGTTCAGAGTGATGTTGCCAATAAAGCTTTACTTTACTATTCAATCGAGCAAAAGGTCCGGCAATATGCTGCCGTATAAATAGTCTCCCTGCCAATAAAAGCAAACCGTATAAGCTAAGGGCAAAAAGAATAAAGTAATCACTGGCGGCTGCCCAGGTATAATAATTACGCATCGGCAAGCCCACTCCAATAAACCCCACCGGTTTTCTACAGCTATCCAATATTTCTTCATTTAAGACTTTATATTCTCTATCGCGAACCATGAGGGTACTGAAATACTGCGGTGAAAGTGCTCCTTGTTTACGATGTGCCTCTGTGGCAGCTATGTCTGTACCAAGCAAATTTTCATCGTTTTTCGTAGCAAAATTAGCAGCTACCCGAATGCCATCCATACTAGCTAAAACCACCGCATCATCGGAGTAGGTCCCCACATAATTGGGAAACTCCCTATCATTATTAAACACGTCACATACTACAATTGCTCCTATGACAACCTTGTGGTCTTGCCCCTGATAAATTGGCATAACTGCCAGAGAAGTCAAAGCATTGGTTTCCAAAGAGGGACTTTCCTTATCAGGCTGTTTTCTTGCCACTACAAATTTATCGTAGGTCATGCTATGGGGCATAAACAAATTATCTAAGGGAAATCTTTCCTCCGAAAAAGCTACTTGCCTTTTACTCATAGCCCGAGCAACTAATTGACCAAGCTTGTTTTTACTGTCGTAACACATGTCATCACTGAGCTTGGCTATAGGCCTATTTACGGCATCGACAACAACGACATAATCCACATATTCAAAATTTTGTTTTAAGCTTGTTAAACGAGAGGTAAGATATCCTCTGTCTTTTTGTATAACAGCCTGTTGCGTGGGAGTAGAATCTGCGAAGTAATTACAAACTCTCCTCATACCATTTTTTCTTTCCAGCATCTCGCCTCTGACTACCTTAAGGCCCGCTTCCAAAGTGTTTGTTAAAACCTTGTCTTGTTCTATTTTTCCCGTTTTATTGGTAACAATGGTGAGTAGCAAAATTGGTATAATAAGCAATATTGCCAAAAACACCATTAGTCTTTTTTCTAAAGTCATTTCCCTTCACCCTTCTTGACCTGAAACTATTGCACAACTCTCCCGTGTAAGTAGTACAACACTACTTGCATTCTATCCCTAAGTCCTAGCTTGTTTAAAATATTACTAATATGAGACTTAACCGTTTTTTCACTAATAATCAAGTTTTCACTAATTTGTTTATTATTAAGTCCTTCACACAAAAGGCCCACTACTTGTTGTTCTCGATTGCTTAGTCTGGCATCATCTACTACTGTACTTTTAGGCATTCTTTCTGCCAGACCGGCTTCGTAGGCTTTCTTGTAGTTAATATTCAACAACTTAATGATCCTAATCAACAAATCTCCAATCGCTTTAATGTCCTTACTAGAAAAAACAGGAATGTTATATTCCTTTATATACTTTTCCGGCAAAGTGCTTGCTTCTGCGATAAAACAACCTACTTGCGCATAAGCTACGATTTCTTCACCCCAAAAAACAGGACACAACAAATAGGACACTCCTATGTTACAAGTAAAGAACTGAGCTTCCTTGGTGGATGCCACCATTTCTCTAGCCATTTGATGTTCGGTACTACAATGCTTCTCATTTTTTAACTGCATTTTATGACACAGCAAAGAAGTTTGAGCGGAAACAGTTAAAGGTTCTCCTTTGGTATCTAAAAAGCTCAAGCCTATATTATAGTTTTGGGCAAAGGTATCTTGAAAAGTTTGTAGCTTTTCCTTGCCAACAATCTCTAACCAGTTTTTACCGGTATAATGTTTAGTCATAATCTTTCCTCCATGTTTAAAAAGAACAAAAGGTAACTTGGGGTAAAACCCTTTGCCCCAAAAGCCAAAACAAGGTAATTATATTTAGGAAGGGAGCCAGTGGAACCGCTTCTGCCCAAGACAATTTTTTTGTTAGGTGAAGGGGAACCAGACTAAATACTACCAGGAGAGAAAATAAAACTGCCCACTGCGCAAAAGCTTCCCATCCCACTATGCTCCCAAGAAAAAGAAACAGGGTAACATCACCACTGCCAAAAGCATCTTGCTCATAGCGCCATTTGGCAAGGCAATACACTATGCCTGCACAAGCACCACCTAACATCATCCCGGTCAGGCCATTAAATAGGCTGTGACGCACCGCCTGCAACGCCAACGCCGGTATGGTTCCCAACAAGATATCTTTATCAGCAATGTAATGATATTTATAATCCAAATAGGCAATTTTCAGCAGCATAATCACAACAGTACAAGTGAAAAATATTTCCATAAGCTATCTCCTTAATTTAGCTGCACAAATTTGTCTACCTTGCTTTTACAGCTTAATCTGTTAATGCTTTGTAAATATAATGTTAGTGGCAGAATCTTCTGCCACTAACATGAACATGCTTAGAAGCTCTTAGTAATAGTAGCCATGGCAGTCCCACTGGCATCTTTAGGAGTACAAGTAATATGTCTTTCAGTTTGAGAGTAGCCATAGTCTTGATTCCAAGGATCTTTAATGGACACAGTAGCAGTTGATCCTGAACCGCTGGGTCTGGTTGTACCAGCTTGAATAAAATTATCATGCTTTACACCATCAATAGATTGAGCAGCAGTAAGACCGGTGTTCAAAGCTGCCAAATTGGCAGGCAAAGTCCCTGCTCTATTTAAGGATTCATAGGTTAGGCAGGCAGCTGCAATGGCATCCATATCAGTAGTTACCTGAGCCATTTTACGCATTTGTTGCACATGACCATAAGCAAAGAAAGCAGCAGCACCTAACAAAATTACAATGGACATTGCTACCATCAGTTCTACCAACGTAAAACCTTTTCTTTTCCTGGCAGCTTCATCTTTTCTTTGTAAAAATTTTCTCAATTTAACTAGCATATTTAAATACCTCTTCTTTTCTATTTTATTTTATATATATTAACAATCCATATCCATACCGTGGAAACCTAAGCTACGAGTAAACAGTGCTATGGTCTAGTAACTTTTCTTCCCTCCTTTCCGGTGTTCTCGCCAGCTATCTGGACCAAACTGTAAGTATATCGATTATTAGCCAAACTAAATTTTCATCTAGGACCCCGTTACTTAATTAACTTATCGAAATAAGAAATCATAGGAACCAAAGACATCAGATACATGCCAACCATACACAAACCCATAGGAGTAATTACTAAAATGGTTAACTTGGTGGATACTTTATCTACTACAGCATTAAGCAGGGTCTTGTGAATCTCTGCCGCATCCTCCAGCATTTCTACGATGCTGCCGGCTTTTTCACCGGAATCAATAAAGCCTAAAACTAAGGGATCAATGATTTTACTTTTATCCGCCTTTGCTAAAGATTGATGAATAGATGCACCGGTTTGCATAACCAAAGAAGCCTTATAAACTGCTTGCTCCAAAAGAGCATTATCTATGACTCTGGCGGTTTGCTGGCAAGCAACCACAACATTTAAGCCGCTGTTTAACATCAAAGCCAGATTAGAAGCAAATTGATAATTAATCAGGGAATAATGCAACGGTTTATAAATAGGCATTTTCAATTTTATTTTTGCCACTAAAAAAGGATGGGTACGAAAAAACCATTTAATGCCTCGATACAGTCCATAGAAAATCACTAAAAAAATTAGTAAGTTATTAAAAAAACCATTAACCGCATTAACAAAGGTACTGCAAATCCACGGCATAGCAATGCCACTTTCCTTAAACATCTTTTCATACTGGGGAATCATAATTTTAGCAAAACCTGTTAACAGTAGTGCCATAAGGACACCAGCTATCTTAGGAGTTAAAAGTGCTGAATTGATCTTGGAGTATAAAGTGGTGCGCAGCCACATTTGCTCAGCCAGCTTATTAAAAATTTCTTCCAGCTCGGAGGCCTTTTCTCCTGATTCAATGGTAGGAGCAAAAATATTGGGAAACTGTTTTTGCTTGGCAAAAGCTTCTGCCGCCGACATGCCAACATCCATGTCGGCAATAATTGTTTTAAGAATTTTTTGCAGTTGCATATTTTTTTGATGTGGTGCGATTTGTGCCAGAGCTTGATTAAGTGGTAAGCCTGCTCTTAAAAAAGCGCTGACCTGAACACAAAGCACATAAAAGTCCATGGCACTAGGCTGAGAAAACTTAGCCAGAATTGTTTCTAAAAATTTTATTTTCATCTTTATCTTATTTCTGCCTTTTCTTTGATTTCATCATCAGGTACCAAAGTAGATAAAAGCTCTTTTAAGCTAATATCACCTTTGGCTACATAGTCCATACCCATGGACCACATGGTACGAAAACCTTTTATACGCAAAAATATACCTGTTTCCACTAAACCTCTCTGCACAGAAAAGTAATCTCGCAGTTCATTATCAAAGGCCAGTATTTCAATAACAGGTACTCTACCTAGAATGCCCTGATAATTACACTTGGGACACCCAGTGGCTTCGTAAGAATACTTGCCATCTTCCAAAACAGCTAAGTCCCTATCCGGTAACTTCTCGTTGAGAGGTGAGATGATTTTTTTCGACAGAAAGGACATGTTTTCGCTACTAAGCGCTGAGAAATAATACAAGCCATTTCTCCTAAGAAACTATTGCGGTCAATACCCATATCCACAATGCGTTGCACGGAATGAATGGCACTGCGGCAATGCAAGGTAGCAAAAAGCAAGTGTCCGGTTTGGGAGGCTTGTACAGCCGTTACCCCTGTTTCCATATCTCGTATTTCACCTACGAAAATAATGTCAGGGTCTTGCCGAAGAGAAGCTCTTAGTGCCTTAGCAAAGGTAAAGCTTACTGCTTCGTTATCCTGCAGTGGCTTCATGGCAGCTTGTGCTGCCCCTTCAATTCTCTGCTCTACCGGATCTTCAGCCGACAGAATAATATTTTCTTCAGTACTTCTTTCTCTCATGCAAGCGTAAAGAGTAGTAGATTTGCCTTGGCCGGTAGGACCGGTCATAAGAATAATGCCATAAGGCTTCTGTACAATTTCTTTAAGCAGGGTTTCTTCCCTTGCCGGGAAATGCATATCAGCCAATCTAAGCAGCTGCGCATTACCATTTAAAATACGCATATTTACCTTTTCGTCATACACGGTAGGATAAGTATTTACTCTTAGCTCAATACCATGAAAAACAAAGGCGCCATCTTGGGGAACCAGTTTATTGGCCGGATCAAGCTTGGCCATAGCCTTAATAATATTGATGATGTAGCTTCGGTCTCTAGCCGTGATATTAAAATCACCACGATGCAACCTGCCATCAATACGATATTGAATGATTGCTCCGGCTTTGCAAGGCGTAATATGAATATCGGAAGCGTTTTCGGATATACCATAATCAATGATTTTCTCTACCTGCTCGGTCTGCCTGGTAATAATACTGGTGATTTGACTATCTAGATCTGCATCGCTAGGAACATATGGTAAATTTTTGGCATATGCTTTTTTAAAACCTTTTTGCAAATTTTCTCCAGCACAATAAAGCAGCTTAATAGCCTTGATCTTATGATTAGAACTATTTTGCAAGGCAGATAAGATATTGACCTGATTGCTAAAGTTTTCAAGGTTAGAAGTGACCAACGTTAGGCAACCATTAGTAAAAGTTAAGGGTAAAAGCTTACCATTAATAGCATCATCTTCGCCTAGCAGCTCTAATACCGCCGGATCAAAAGCATACTCATCCAGATCGGCGCCATAAAAAGCCTTAGAGGTACGTAGTAGGTCATCATATTCAGTTTCTTCTACCGGTCCAACCTTTTCTTCAGTCATTTCTTCTCGCTCTCTACGCTACCCGGTTTTAACTGCTGATGCCTTAAAACCGTGGTTGTGGTATTACTTTTTTCCTTTTGCCTTTTTATTTCTTTAGGTTTACTCATTTTGGGAGAAATATTTTTACTTTGTGTTGCCGGAATGCTTTCTTCTTCCAAAACAGCTTTGCGCTCCTTTGTATTTTTAAGTTTTGTATCTAGCACTCCTTGTCTCGGCCCTGTATAAATCTGAGGAACCCCACTTAACTCTTTGACAATATGAGGAGTAATGGCAACAATGATTTCTGTTTTTTCTTTACTGGTAGTGCGGCTTTTGAAAAGCTCGCCTAAGATAGGCAGCTTGGACAAGAAGGGTATGGCCTTTATATTCTTGGTTTCTTGCTCTTGTAACAGACCACCTAAGTAAATGGTCTCCCCATCCTTAACCCGCAGTTCAGTAGTGGCCTCTCTGGTAGAAATTTGGGGTGCCATATTATTACCACTGGTTTTCCATTCGGTAATGGTAGAAATACTAGGCGCTATTTTAAGGGAAACCAGCCCTGTTTTAAGGTCATTAACCCTGGGAGTAACTTCCAGCTTCACGCCTACATCCTTATATTCCACACTAATAGTGGTATCAGAGGTTGTAACATCTGTACTGGAAGCACTGCTGGTAAACACCGGAACTTTATCGCCGATTAAAATAGAGGCTTTTTTACCATTGAATACGGTAATGGATGGATTGGCTAAAATATTACCTATGCTCTTGGTTTCTTCATGGCTGGCAGCAATTGCCCAGCTAATACCACTGTTACCTTTTAAATATTTGCTAGTGGAAAAATCTAAGCCAAGCGCTCTAGCTTTACTAAGCGAAATTTCTACTATCGTAGCTTGTACATTAATTTGCTCTTGGGCAACATCATTTTTTTGTAAGTGATCTTTTACTTTTTGCAATTGAGCAGAAGTACCATCTACAGTAACAGTAGAAGTATCTGCGTTGACATTAATTTTACTTTCCGGCACGAAAAGGCCCAGTTGTTTCTTAAGAGTTTCCAAATCCAAGTAGTTGACCTTAAAGGTTTCCATTTTGGACATTTTTTCAGCCGGAGAAACTAACACCACATTGCCATTGATAATGTAGGAAAAACCACTAACTGTTGCTAAATAATCCAACACCTGAGTAAAAGTCGTATTATCCAGGTTCAGGGAAACAGTACCGGTTAACTCTCCATTAATTACGATGTTTTTATTAGCCCTAAGGCTGATAGCCTGCAAGGCGTCTACTACCGGCGTCCCTGTAGCCAGATTAACGTTAAATTGTTCTTCTGCTGCATAACTAAATCCGGTAATACTACAGAGCAGCACGCTAATAACAATCGCTCTTTTTATTCTGTACATTATCTTCCTCCGCTTTTTAAGCCAAAAAATTGTTGTCCGATTAAAATGCCGTTGGCAGTTATTTCTGCAATGTGGCCCTGACTGGTTGCATCACCAAGGCGAACCGTAACAGTTTTGCCACCATCTTGAATAATTGCTACAGAAGGCGGCAACACTCCCAAAACTACGAAAGCTTTATTAGCAAAGCCTTTCTTGCCAACAAGTCCGGGTTGGGTTGGTAAGGTAGGTGCCGAGGGTGCCTCAGGAGGACTGGGAAGCTCTCCCATCCCTGCCCGAGCTTGTGTCATGACTCTTGCTTCCTGCAAACCACCAAAGGGGGAAAGCGTTTGCTCCTGTGGTTCCTGCTTTATTTGATAAATAGCATTAGGTTTAGGTAAGTCAGCAATTTTAACAGATGGCTCAGTTAAAAAAATCCAGCTCAGAAAAATAACCAAGGCCGTAAGAAAAGCGCCGCCAAAACCTAAGAGCTTTGCTTTTGCATTGATTTCTTGCAATTTCCTTCCTCCTAGCGATAATAAATTTTATAAGTAAGCCTGGTCTTTAAATTACTGCCATCCTTACCATCTATGGTTATGCCTGTAATAGCGCTAACATTTGCTTCCGTAAACTTAGCCAAGCAGTTACACAAATTAGGCCAGGTTCCTTCCAGATCAGCAGAGCTTTCCACATATTGCACGCCTTTAACTGCCTGTGCATTAACATTTTCTCCATTCATGATGTTGTCAATTCTTAATTGCTGCTTTTGGAACAAATCTGTTTTTTCTTGCCTGGCTGCTTCCAGTTGTTCTTTGGTAGCAGGGCGCTTGATGCCTTGCAAAACCTTTTCCTGCAAAATAGGCTGATATTTTTGCAGCCATTGTTCTTTGGCTTTTATATCGTTGTATTTATCACTTAAAGCTTTTACTCTATCACTACGCATCATCTGCATTCCTGCCGCTAGCAGGAATAAGATAAAGCAAAGGAAAATATGTAGCTTTAGTTTTTTTTGAAATTTTTCATCATCATCCCAGGGAAAATCATTGGGCATTAGCTGTACCTCCCTCCGGCGCTTTGGCGTTGGGCTTAGCCGTTAGTACCAAAGTAAAAAATATTTTGTTATCCTTTTCGCTTAAGCGTTCTATACGGGAAGAACCAAAACTATCAGCCTTAAGCTGATCAGAAAAACTAGCTACCTGCTGTACGTCTGTGCTTTCTCCCAGTATTTGAATATTGTCCTTACTCATATTTAAAGAACTTAGGGATACAGCTGCCGGTTTGCTTTTGGCTACTAAGGTAAGAAAGGAAAGAACTTTAAGATTTTCCTCTTCCACCTGTCTTAAATCAGCGCCAGCTTCTTGAATTTTTTGATTAATATCACGGCTCTTTTTGTATTGCGTTTCTATTTGGCTGGCCTGGGGCAGAGAATACTTATGGAAGTAATAACCCCAGGCTGTACCTTCTACCAAAACGCCGCAGAGGAAAAAGAACATGAACATTTGCAGGAAAAACAGGTAGGTCTTCCTAAAATATTTGTGCTTGTTGACCACAATAAATTTATCGTCTAAAAAATTGCCGTAATTTTTTGATCCCATTTTGTTCTTTAACATCCTTTCCCGGTATCACCATACCTCTCAAGCCACTTCCCAAACTACATAAGGCCAAATAATCCTTCTCTGCATCCTCCGCAACGATCCACCTAGGCAAGAGCTGCAAATTATTTTTACTGACAACGGCGATTTTGTCCCAGGGGATATTGGTATCAAAAACTTTCTGTCGCATAGCCATTAGTACTTGGTAATTCGTGGTTTCATCTTCCTCTGCCGTATTTAAACTAAGAATATTTTGCTCATTAGTCCAAAAATAATTATTGCCGTTGGAAAAAATACAGGGTTGTGTAGGAAAATGCAGTCTTAAAATTCTCCTCAAGCCATTAAAATTTGGTTCAATGGCAAAAAGAGCTGTCTTGTTCCTGGCAAAGGCACCTTGCAGGGCTTGTATGGTAGCCTTTAAAACATAGGCAACATTGATATAAACAAAATCCCCTAGCGTAGTAACTCCCATAACAGCTACCTGATAATTGTCCAAAGGCTTCTTGTCAGGATTTTCTTTTAAACATATAGCTTTAAATGTTTCCCTTTCCTCTTCCTGTTTAAAATTAGGAAGATTGACTATGTTTCTTTTAAAGCATTTATAGATAATCAAAGAATCCGGAAGGGAAACATAACAAAACCTGCCTGCCATCTTTTTATCTGTCAGCAGCTCTTGCAGACTCTTGGTTAACAAATCTACTTCAGCATTTTTTAACATACTATAAAAATCTGCATGCTTTTCTTTGCTGCCTCTTACCTTTAGTAAAGGTTTACTGGTATTTCTGTCCAGCAAAGTAACCTTCACAACATTTTCTTCAGCTTCTCCAAATGCCAGCACTGCCAATTTTTCCACTTTTATCTTCCCTTCGTTTTAGTTCCACAATTCCAATGGATCAACATAGTTGCCATTTTTCCAATATTCAACATGCAGGTGAGGTCCTGTGGAATTTCCTGTGCTGCCCACCCTGGCTATCATCTGCCCTTGGTTAACAGCTTGCCCATAATAACAAAGTAACTCACTACAATGTGCATATAACTGATGATCACGAGCAGCATCCTCGATGATTACGCAGTTACCATAACCACCGTAAGGTGCAGCATATACCACTGTGCCACTTCTTAGAGCAACAATAGCTGTCCCGTATTCATAACCAATATCTACACCACTATGAAAGGCCCACTGACCACTAATAGGATGAATACGCCAGCCAAAGGGAGAGGTAATTGGTGCTGCCCAAGCAAGTTGGGTAATTCCTGCCACCCAAAGTAAAATAAACAGCACTAAACTTTTTCTTTTCATTCACTCGCCTCTCTCATTTCGTCGTTGACTTAATTCTAAGACTCTAGAAAATAAAAAAAATGAGTCTCAAGAAGTAACTCTCTCAGCTGTTTTCTACTTTCTAGGCTGAAAGACCTACGTCTTAAGACTCAAAATATAAAGAGGAAGGTAAATATTTAGTTTTTAATCCATCTCAATTTATTAAATTCTTATTTTGAGAAAAGCTTTTCAGGAACAAAAACGCTTCCCTCCATTATTGGCTTAACTGTCCTACTTAAGCCCGCTTGCTTCAAAATCCAGTTGTTATTTTCATCTTGTTTAACTTCTACAAAAATTTCTAATACACCGGCAGGATGGCCTATGCGTATCTCTCCACCTTCAACTGCAGCTTTATCAACTACCTCATTAACAACGGTTCCTTTGATACAAGCTGCTGTAGCTACACAAATACCACCTGTAACTGCATAGGTTTTATGCATTACCTGTAGTGCTTTGGTTCTGGCTAAAAGGTCAAAATCTTTTTTTTCAATTATTTTTCCATCACTGGTAGTATAGGTATCTGCGCCTGCCACAAAGGCAATTTTAGGCACTGCCTGGCTAACGTGATTTTTATCCGGAGCTAATCCCATCATGACTGCTCCTGTAGTGCGAATATCTTCCATAATTTCTAGGATATGAGGATTCTCAATAGTATCTTTGGGAAGCTCCTTGCCTGTAAAACCTAAATCTACTGCTTTAACAAAGATAGCTGGATTAGCAGCATCAACCAAACTAGCTCTTATTTTTCTGCCATCTGCCAATGTAATTTCATCAACAACATGTCCTGTGGGCAAAAGCTTGCCTGTTTTAGACCCGGCTGCATTAGGAAAATTTAAGGTTATTTTTGCTCCTGTTCCCGGTACTCCGGCAATAGCATAGTCTCCTTCTGTAACAACTTCTCCGTCCTTCACCGGCACTTTAACTTCAATTATTTTTTTAGTGTTAGTATTATAGACTCTCACTATAGTAAAAGGTTCTTGTTTCTGTACCAAGCCCCTTAATAAAGCGAAAGGTCCTACACCTGAAGATATATTTCCACAATTTCCTTCATAATCCATCGTCTTATCTTTTATGCCCACATAACCAAAAGTGTAATCTACATCTGCATCTTCTCTTTGAGATGGTTTTATTAAGGCAACCTTACTAGTCAAAGGATCTGCTCCACCAATACCATTGATTTGTCTCTCATCGCCGCTACCATACATAGACATTATGATTTCGTCTTTCATTTTTTGATCATCAGGCAAATCTTTTATCATAATGTATGCAGCTTTACTGGTACCACCTCTCATAAAGAGTGTCGGTATTTTTCTATATTGTCCCATCCTTATACCTCCAATGTTCAAAAAATTTTTAGCAACTCAGAAGTTTAGTGAATTCTGCTATATCATTACATTTATCCAAATCATAGATAGCATTAATTATTTTATCCATTTGTGCATTATCCATTCTTTGGCCTGCCAAACTCTTAAATTTTAAGATTAAATCATCTTTGGTTAAAGGATTATCCGCAGACCCTTTACCATTCCAAACAGTTTTTTCCAGTTTTCTTCCATTCTTCAAATATATATGCATTTCGCATCCCCAATTTTTAGGATATTCTCCTGTGTATTTGGGGACTGCCACTACTGTAATCTTCCTGCAGAAATTTAACAATTTTTCATCTTTTATTCTTTCCTCTGAGAATTGGCTTATGCCTGCAACGCCATCTTCCAAGGCAACAGCAATGCCATAAGGAATAGAAAAAGCAGCTTCAAATTTATTCTTTGGCACTAAGAAAACACCACACTGCTTAACTCCTATTTCATAAGTGAATACATCTATTTTTTCTATATCTTCAATTTTTAAATGTTCTTTCTCTCTTAGTTCTAAAATACCATCAATCGATAAGTGCATACTACGACAGCAAGCATAGGGCTTTCTGCCCACTTTCATGACATCCCAATTTTCTCCTAGCCCAGTTACTACTCTATCGCAGTCATAATTATCTGATACAGCTTTAAAGAATCCCCCGTCAGTTGCTTCCAGAATATAGCTAGGTCCTGTTAGACCACCACTTGCAATGATAGCTGCATTAACACCACATTCTGCTGCATGTCCGCCATGAAATTTCTTATTTCCTGCTCCATCTTGCATAAAAGCCCAAAGCCCACTGGCCTGCGTACCTGCCAAACCTAAAGCACTAACCATTTGTTTCTCGTTTAGTTTTAAAACTTTGGCAGCTGCCATAGCTGCGCCAAATACACCACAAGTACAGGTCGCATGCCAGCCTCTTAGCCTATGAGATGCTGTACCTACTGAAATAGCAACCCGCAGACCGACTTCATAACCTGCAACAATTGCCATTAGTGCTTCTTTGCCGGTTATATGATTAACCTCTCCCAAACATAATACAGTAGGCAAAATTCCTATACCCATATGGCACTTACCTTGAGGATGAAAGTCATCCATCTCCAAAGCGTGAGCAGTAGTACCATTTATAATAGCTGCTGTTAACACAGAAGCTTTTTCCTTAGTACCCCAAAGTACGCAATCATCTTGTTTATCATATTTGCTTTTATATGCTTGCCTAACTCCTGCCACATCCGGCAATACTACAGCAGGAATTGCACCTGCTAAGGTATCAATTACATTCTCTTTAGCCTTATCTGCTACCTTCTGAGGCAAATCATCGTATTGCTTATCTACAAAATAATTAGACAATATTTCTGTTAATGTCATTTAAATCACTCCCTGTTTTCCCTATTATTGATTTCTTTGTTTATTGTAATTAATCAGCGATCCAGCCTTAATGATAGCTCTTTCTATATCGGTTAACCCGGCAATATAAATAGTTATTTTTTTTACTTCTTTGCCTATGACATAAGCCTCTATATTTTGTAGATCTCCATCTAAAGCTTTTTTAATGTTAGGAATATAAATATAATCACCAACGGAGAAATTGGGCTCCTCTTTCATCTGGAATGGCAACATTCCCCAGTTAATTACATTGGATCTGTATCTCTTAGTGGCATACTCTTTACAAATGTTTCCTAAGCCACCCAACACTTTTTGGCAACTGGCAGCTTGTTCCCGGGCGCTACCATCTCCCGGTTTTACAGCATAAATCATACTGCCAATTTCAATATCCATAGGATTAACACTATGACCCTGAGGCAATGTCGCTATTTTTTTATAAACATCTTCTAATTCAGCTGCCACCGTAGCAGGATTTTTCCCTGCCAAACGAGTTTCTTCTAACTTACCAATAGTTTTAGCCTTTGTTACATAAGCTGGATCTCTTCTATATAGCGTAAATTCAGCCATTTTCAATGGATTAGACCTGTAAGTAGAGGTTTCGCCAGAAGGAATAAGTTCATCTGTAGTTGTAACTTCATCCATAATTTTGGAAGCAACTTTTAATAGTATGTTGTCTTTCAAGGATTGCATCTCCGGCCAGGCTTTAATATTGGGTCCACAAATTAATTCTGTTTCCGGATGAGGATTACCAAAGCCATAGTAGACTCTCTTCTTATATGGTGTTACATCAAAATCATCTTCCGGAACAACATAATCATCTGCAAAATCAGTAGCCGAAGTAAGAGCTCCGCCATTAGCAGCAGTTGCTGCTATGCTTCTGGCATCCATAAGAGCTACTGCAGCCATTTGGCCATTAACTGGATTAGAACCATCCCTGTTGGGGAAATTTCTGGTAGTATGTCTAATACTAAAGGTATTATTGGCAGGTGTGTCACATGCCCCAAAGCATGGCCCGCAGCAAGCCGTCTTAATAATAGCACCTGCCTCTATAAGGGTAGTAATGGCACCCTTATGCAACAAATCAAGATAAACAGGTTGAGAAGATGGATAAACAGACAAGGAAAAAGCTCCGTTTCCGCAGTTGGCATTTCGCAGAATATGGGCAGCATCCATTATATTTATATAATTTCCACCACAGCAACCTGCTATTTCTCCCTGCTGCACATAAAATTTACCATCAATGATTTTATCAAGCAACGAATAATGAACCAGTTTATTACCCGCTTTAGCATTAGCTGTTTTCTCTATTTCTGCTAAAACATCTCTTAAATTGGCATTTAGTTCTTTAATTGTGTATGTATTACTAGGATGGAAGGGTAGAGCAATAGTTGATTCAATGGTGCTTAATTCTACATAAACAACTCCATCATAGTAGGCAACTGATGCAGGACTGAGTTCTTTATATTCATCTGCCCGTCCATGTTTCGTCAAAAACACTTTAGTATCGCCATCTGTGCGCCATATAGAGCTTAGGCAGGCTGTCTCTGTTGTCATAACATCAATGGCATTTCTATAATCCGTGGTCATGGAACTTACACCAGGTCCTACAAATTCCATAATGCTATTTTTAACATAGGCATTTTTAAACACCTTGCCAATGATAGATAGGGCAATATCATGAGGACCAATACCAGGATTGGGCTTTCCCGTTAAATATACGCAAATAACTTTAGGATAATTAATATCATAAGTATCCTTCAACAATTGCTTAACTAACTCGCCGCCACCTTCACCAATGGCAATGGTGCCCAGCGCACCATAGCGAGTGTGGCTGTCAGAACCAAGAATCATCTTCCCACACCCCGCCACCATTTCCCGCATATATTGATGCATAACCGCCATATGGGAAGGCACAAAGTTACCACCATATTTCTGGCAGGCAGACAGTCCAAAAAGGTGATCATCCTCATTTAACGTTCCGCCTACTGCGCATAGAGAATTGTGGCAATTGGTCAAATTGAAAGACACGGGGAAATCTTTCATACCGGAAGCTCTGGCAGTTTGAATGATACCTACATAAGTAATGTCATGACTGGTCATGGCATCAAATTTAATGTTTAGATTTTCCATGTTTTTTGAAGTATTATGAGCAGCTAATATGCCATAGGCAATAGTACCTTTTTTGGCTTCCTGTTTATCAACTTCATGCCCAAGTTTAGATTTTAGGCTCAACGCCTCTGCTTCAGTTACTAATTCTGACCCATTAATTAAATATGTTCCACCTTCATAAAGTTTTATCATTTACTGTAATCTCCTTCTGCAACATTTCCCAAATACTTCCATTGAATTTTTATGTACAAAATAGTAAAATAATTCCATACGAATAGATAATTTTTTTATCAGAGGCTAAATACATGTATAATATTGATTGGCTAATGTTAAAAACTATAAACCAAGAAAAAAGCATTACCAAAGCTGCTGCCAAGCTTTATATTACTCAGCCGGCTATTACTCGTCGGCTAAAAAATCTGGAAGATGAATTTCATTGCACTATTTTAATAAGAAACCCTAATGGTATTACTTTTACTCCTCAAGGCATCGAGCTTCTTGCTTACGCCAGTAAAGCGCTTAAAGATTTCAGGCACCTGACAGAATCTTTAGAACTTATGGGCAATACACCTTGTGGGTCTTTATCCATTGGTGTTTCCAGAGTTTTTGCTAATCATGAATTACCTGCAATTTTAAAAACATTTACCCAAAAATATCCTCAGGTAAAAATAAATTTACGTACCGATTTAAGTAAAAACATCTACAAACTTCTTCAACAAGATGAAATTACTTTAGCTGTAATCCGTGGAGAATATAATTGGAATGGGGAAACTATTCTCTTACAAGATGAGCCCATTTGTTTGGTAGCAGAGAAACAATTATCTATGGAAGATTTACCTAAGATGCCCTTTATTGTAGCTGAATCATCCATCCACTCTCTTACTGAGGAATGGTGGTGTGAGAACTTTACTCAAGCTCCCAACATAACCAGCTATGTTGATTCCATTGATACTTGCCGTGAAATGGTAATTAATGGTTTAGGTTGGTCTATAATGCCTCATATGGGTTTACCAGATAACAAGCAACTCTTCATTAAGCCCCTTTACCTCAAGAATGGCACCCCTCTACATCGTCCTACCTGTATCTTATATCGTCATCCCTGTGGAGAATTGCCCTCATTACGTGTTTTTGTAGAACATATGAAAAGCTACTTCAAAAAATAAAGCGCATCTAACAAGCAATTTTCAGTTATTTATTGCTGTCAGATGCGTCTTTTTTTGCCTTTTTTAATATGCTGTTTTATGCTACTAAACCGAGAACAACATAACCAATTACGGCAGCAATTCCGGCAGCTACAGCATAATACATTTGAGTTGTAACATGGTCAAGATGGTTAGCACCCGCAGCCATAGAAGCAATGATTGTAGTATCGGAAATAGGGCTGCAATGATCACCAAAAACAGCACCTGCAAGTACAGCTCCGGTAACTAACTCAAAATTAATACCTAAGGTACTAGCCAAGGGTATAGCTATAGGAATCATAATACCCATGGTTCCATAAGAAGTACCGGTAGCAAAGGACATAATGCAGGACAGTACGAAGATTATAGCTGGTAGAAATTTAGGACTTAAAAATCCCGTAGTAAAATGTGCAAGATATTGTCCTGTGTGCATATCTTTTACTATTGCACTTAAACCAACAGCTAAAACAATAATGATTATAACAGTAGCCATTTTGGATACGCCCTTAGTAATACAGTCAGAAATTGTCGCCAAATTTATACAGCGTTGTACATAAAGTATGGCTATGGACACCAGAATAGCTACAGTGCAGGCATATACGAATGACAAGCCACCGCTGCCTTTTAGTATATTTCCTTTACCGGTAAGCCACAAAAAGTAGAAAACGCCAGCAATAAGAGTGCCAAGAGGTGCCAAAATTGTAAGAAGATTAGTTCCTTTGGTCGGTACTTCAAACTCTTCAGAACCACCCAAATTAGCAACACCATCTCTAATTATTTTTCCAGTTTTATCAGCGCGTTCTTCTGCTACTTTCATAGGGCCAAATTCTTTGCCAGTAATTACGGTAAACCACAACAATAAATACATGAAAATTGCATAGAAGTTATATTTAATTGCACCAAAGGCTGTAGCAGCATCTTCAGTAATTCCCTGAGCAGCCAAAAGACCCATTAATAGTGCGCCCCAAGGACCAATTAATGTTAAAGAACAAACTGGAGCTGCTGTTGCGTCCAACAAGAAAGATAATTTTTCACTGGAAAGCTTATATTTCTCTGACATAGGTCTAACTACTGCGCCTGTAGTCAAAACACTAACGCTTGATGCCATGAAGATAGCGGTTCCAATAAAAGCAGTTAAGGCTTGTACAGCCTTTTTGCTTTTAACACCAATTTTGCCAATGGTTTCAGCCAAAATAGTAAAACCACCAACTTTGCCCATAAGAGTAGTAAAAATACCAATTACGGCAAAGGCCATAATATTATTTCTAGTACTACTTGTTAACACAGCAATAATGGCATTCATGGCTTTAACCAATCCTGCACCTGGATTAAATCCGCTAACAAGAGTTGCTGCTACCCAAAGAGATATAAACAAAGAGGGAATAACTTGTTTAGTCAAAAAAGAAAGCACAATAGCAATTACCGGTGGAATCAAACACAAAGCACCATAATCCATTTTTCTTTCCTCCTTTTAATTTTAAAATCCTGTTTTCCTATACTGTTCTAAAATTTGCTTAAGTCCTTGCGTTAACGTCTTTCTAGGACAACCAATGTTTAATCTAACAAAATTGCTGCCCTCTATGCCAAAACCATCGCCACGATTAACTGCAACCTTAGCTTTATTAATAACAAAATCTGCTAAAGCGTCCCCTTTTAGTCCTGTTTCTGTGAAATCCAGCCACATTAAATAAGTAGCTTCCGGATATACTAGCTTTACTTTTGGCATGTTGTCTTTTAGAAATTTATCCAAGTACCGAACATTTTCTTCCAAATAAGGTAACAGTTGCTCTAGATAATCATCACATTGTGTATAAGCTGCCACATAACCTGGTACGGCAAAAATATTTTGGGCAATAGTTCTGTTCTTTTTAAACTGTTTTTCTACTTTTTCTCTTATTTCTTTATTAGGTATTACAATTCCGCTACCTCTAAGACCGGCAATATTAAAAGTCTTAGATGGTGCATAACAAGTAATAATATTGTCATTATATTTTTCATTTAGAGAATTAATTGGTATATGTTTGTGACCAAACAACATTAGATCGGAATGGATTTCGTCGCAAATAAGTATGATTTTGTGCGTATAACAAATTTCTGCCACTTTTTGCAACTCTTCTTTAGTCCAAACACGACCTACCGGATTGTGTGGATTACAGAAAATCATTACTTTAGCTTTAGAGCTGGCTGCCCGCTCTTCTAGATCAGCAAAGTCTATAGTATAGCGTCCATTTTCATAAACAAGGCTATTATCACTAATAACCCGATCGTTATCTTCAATAGCAAAACCAAAAGGATGGTATACCGGTCTTTGGATTATTACCTCGTCCCCCGGTTTAGTAAAAGCTTGTATTACCGTGTTAAATACTGGAACAACCCCTGTAGAGAATATTATCCACTCTGGCCTTAACACCCAGCCATGGTGTTTCTTTACCCAGTTAATAGTTGCCTCTTTAAATTCTGGAACAACATAAGGATATCCGTAAATCATATGCTCGGCCCGTTTCTTAACCGCATCTACTACTGGCTGTGGGCAACGAAAATCCATATCAGCTACCCACATAGGAAGTGCTTCAGAATTTCCTACTCTGGCACCTACGTTATCCCATTTGGAACTTTGAGTATTATGACGATTAATTACTTCATCAAAGTCGTATTGCATCATATCACCTCATCTAAAATTTATTGTTTTCTATTCATTCCAATTATTTAAACTGTTTAAAAGTGTATCCATTCTAATGTTTTCTATATTTTGAATAGTATTTAATAATTCTAAGACATGTTGCTTAGATAATTTTATCTGAGCATTATTTTTAAATTTCTCTATAATGGCCTCCTTACCAATAGGATTTTCCTTTGCACCTTGTTCAAATCTTTGTTCTTTGAAATATATCTGACCATTTTTCAAAGTGATCTTTACCCAGCCTGGGAAATGTCCGACATTGTCAACCTTGTCGTCTTCCACACAATTAACCTTGTCCATAAGTTCAGTCGCTTGAGAATCCTTAACAAATTTTCCATCAATTTCTGCCGGACTAAATTTATGCTTATATAAGGTCATTGCTACAATGTAAGGTAAGCTAAATTTCATACCGTATTCTGTTGTGGGTCGTTTCTTTGCCTCGTCAGGTACACAAACTATACTGTAATAACGTTTAGCTATTCGACACTCAATTTTTTCAATATCTTGCAAGGAAAATGCTTCATTACTTAGCAAAAACGACGTGCAATCTACAAAAGAATGAGTCATGGCACAACAAGGATAAAGTTTTACTGATATTTCCTGAGTTAACCACTTTTTACCAAGATCAGAGAAGGCTTTTTCTATTCCAGCTGTATTGCCAATATGGGTTTGATATAAACCAAAGTCACCTTCAAAAACTTTATTAGGTCCTGTTAAACCATATTCTGCAAGCTTTAAAGCATAAATTGCACTATGACCGCCCCATCCTGGATGTAGCTTTTTTACAGCTGCTCCATCGTGCAAGAATTCTTGTAATCCAGCTGCCTGACTACCACAAATACCCAAAGCATTCATTATGACTTTTTTGGGGGAATGAAACAACTTTCCTGCCACACATACCGCAGCGAAAGGAGCTACAATAGCCGTGCCATGGAATCCTATATCATGAAAACCACCTTGTGCAGCCAATGCTAAGCGAATAATAATTTCATAGCCACAAATTATAGCTTCTAGGATTTCTTTACCACTGGCATTTACTGCTTCTCCCACGCTTATAGCAGTACTTACTACTCCGGCACTGGGATGTACAATACCTCCCACATGAGTATCATCAAAATCCATACCGTGTATCATAGAAGCATTGACTAAGATAGCATCTGCAATTCCTACTTTATCTTTAGTTCCCCAAATAGTACTTTGGGTTTTACTGCCAAATTCTATAACCGTCTTTCTAACTGCAGTTGTATTGTCTAAATCATAAGCTGCTATAGCACATCCCATAGCATCCGCCATCATTAGTTTGGCGTATTGTTGTACTTCTAAAGGAACTTGTCCAAGCGAAAATTGTATTGCAAAATCAGCTATTTTTTCAGAAAGAGAAATTCTCTCCATGGGCATACCACCTTTTTGTTATAAGATACAGCTTTACGTTGACCTCGGGATTTTTCAATTTCTTCCCCTCTTTTTATTTTCATTATAAATTCATTTTTTCTCTTTGAGAAATGCTATTATTTTATAGATATCCATAACAAAATTATTACCCAAAATTATTTTTTTAATATTACAAATTATATTTTTTATAAAAAAAGGCAAGTGTGGATAGAACTTTTAGGTTCATCCACACTTGCCTTATGCAGTTGTAATTTATTATACTCAATTTATTGTCATCGGTCTATTTATTTTATCTTTTCGGCTAAAAGCTCAAAAAACTGGCTTGGACTAATAGGCTTAGCCACATGAGCATTCATGCCAGCATCCAAACAGCGCTTAATATCTTCTTCGAAAGTATCTGCTGTCATAGCAATAATGGGAATTGTCTTAGCATCTGCTCTAGCCAGCTTTCTAATCTGTCTGGTAGCATCCAAACCATTGAGAACAGGCATACGCACATCCATCAAGATGGCATTGTATTCACCGGGCCCACTTTGCTCGAAGGCTTTCACGCCCTCTTCTCCATTAGCTGTCGCTTTGGCAGTCACACCCTTGCCCTTTAGCATAGCCAAAAGCATTTCAGTATTCAAAGTATTATCCTCACAAACCAATAGATGTTTGCCTTGTAGCTTACTTAAATCTACCTTCGTAGTTTTTTGTTGCTGTGCAAGCTCAGCTGTAGCATCCTGGAAAGGTAACTTAACAGTAAAGGTAGACCCTTTGTTTACAGCACTGGTAACAGCAATCGTACCTTTCATCATATCCACCAATTGCTTCACAATGGAAAGACCCAGACCGGTACCTGCCGCTTTTACATCAGGTCTGTTCTCTTGAATGAAGGGTTCGTAAATATGGGGCAAAAAATCAGGCGAGATGCCAACACCATCATCTTGGACAGTAAAAACAATGTTGCCATTTTCTGCATCTGCAATGGTAAAATTCACATATCCGCCTTCCGGAGTATATTTAACCGCATTAGATAATATGTTAAGCAAAATTTTCTGCACATTCAACTTATCAGCTAAAATTGTTTTTCTAGATGAAGAATTTTGCATGGTAAAAGTTATATGCCTTTGTTCAGCAGCTTCTTTAATAGCCACGGTAATAGAAGAAAGAAGCTGAGCGAAATCTTCTGGCCTAGCATTGAGTTTCAAGGTACCACTGCTAATCTTGGAAATTGTAAGAGTATCATTGATTAAATCTAGCAACAATTGTCCGGAAATTTGTATCTTCCCAAGATAGTTTTTTACTTCAGGAGAAATAACTTTCTGAGCAGCCATATAAGAAAAACCTAGAATGGCATTAAGTGGTGTACGCATGTCGTGACTAATTGTAGAAAAGAATCTTTGTTGTTCTTGATTGTACCTGGTCATAGCAGCCATAGCAATTTTCTCTTTTTGGCTTCTTTGCTGAATGAAAAGTGCATAGGCCAAAGCACCTACTAACAAAAGCATGATAGCTGCAAAGGCTACAATCCCGGAGGGCGGCAATTTAGCTATGGAAGTACGCCAGGAATTTTCAGCCATGGTATTATTGGCTACTATGGCATTGAAGTCATCCGTAGAAACCGCAATTGCTTTATTTAAAATAGAACATAAAAGCAAGTCGTCACTCTTCAAGGCACAACACAAATCAAACCGCATGGTGGTCAACGGCGAAACGCTGTAAATAGCATGGCTATTCTGATTCATTAACCAAGTAGAAGTAAATTGATCAGTAATAAACCCATCCACCCGGCTATTTTCCATGGCTTCAAAACCTTTTGCCGAGCTTTCGTAGGGCAGTAGCTTAATCTTTTGAAATTGAGACAGCAAGTTAGCTGCCACAGTATTTTCTTCCCGTCGCTTATCAGCAATACTTTGCAGACTATCCAAGGTTTTTCCGGAAAGGGTGATTAAGACACCATTTACAGTGGCAAAAGGACTAGTTAAAAGTAGTTGCTTGTTGTAACCAACAATTAAGCCATCACTAAAAATCCCTATCATGTCCGCTTGTCCCTTATATAAATCTGCCAACATGTCCTCCTGAGAGGCATAGGGAACAAGAACAAATTTAATTCTGATTAGAGATGATAATTTAGCATAATAATCCGGAAGAATACCACTTGGTTTATCACCAACACCATCGCCACTATAATAGGGTAAATCATGTTGCAGTACCGCTACTCGCAAAGCCGGATGCTCAGCAATATAGTATTTCTCTTCCTCTGTAAATCCTTCAATATAAGTATTTCTGGAATTCACTACATATTTTTTAATCAAGGAGCTCTTGTAAGTAGGATCTTCCGCCAAAATACGAGTCATGGCTTGGTCTATTTTATCTTTTAAAGCACCGCTGTCTAAGCGAAAAATTGCATAGTATGGCAAAGGTTCAAACTCTAAAATAGTACGAAAACCTTCTACTATGTCTGTACCATAAACTCCGGCATCTATTTCTTTATTGGTTAGGGCCTTATCAACTAAGGTGCTATCGGCATAGAGCTTAATGGTGGGGGTAAAACCATGTTTTTCACACCATTTGATAAAAACATTAGTTACTTCGCTATCTTTTTCTGAACCAAAAACCTTGTCCTTTAATTGTTCTACATTGCCGTAACTAAAACGATTGTCGTTTTCCCGCACATAAACAGAATTAGGAGTGCTACCTGACTCGTGTTCTGCGTATAAATATTTATGAGTTCGCTCTTCTGTTTTAATAGCATCAAAAAGTATATCAACGGAACCATTCTCCAGGGAAGAAAAATAAGTTTCCGCATCCTTAATCAAAACAATTTTCACCGGTAAGTTAGCATATTGCGCTATTTTATAAATGTATTCTACATCTGCCCCGGTAGGCTCACCGCTTTGATCCAAATAAGCAAAATGGGGATATTCAGAAATGCCAACACGAATAGCTCTGTCTCTGGCAGCTTGCCCTACCTGTCCTGCACATAGACAAAGAACCATGCATAAAAAAGCTATGATATGGCATCCCCTCTTCATAGCATGCGCCCCCTTTTTTTATTATTATACTATATTTTTTTAACTTTTAGTTTTAAAAAAGCCAGCATGTATGACAACCGGCAACTAGAAGTTGTATAGACAAGGCACAACAAAAAAGGCAAGTGGGGATAGGACTTTCTCGGTCCATCCACACTTGCCGTTTGCAGTTGTAACGCAGTATACGCGACTTCTAGTCGCCGGTCTATTGTTGCTGCTCGTTGCTAAGATTGTAAAAACGCGTGATTTCTCTCTGGAAGAAGAGTTTAACAACTCCTACCGGTCCGTTACGATGCTTAGCAATAATAAACTCTACAATGTTTTGATTTTCTGTTTCTTTATCATAGTAATCTTCTCTATAGATAAAAGCTACGATATCAGCATCCTGTTCTAAGGCGCCTGATTCACGCAGGTCACTAAGCATAGGACGCTTATTGGTACGGGCTTCTACGCCACGGGATAACTGAGAAAGAGCAATTACCGGAACGTTTAGTTCACGGGCCAGAGCCTTAAGAGATCTGGAAATATCGCTCATTTCCTGTTGCCGGTTATCGCTACTACGTTGGGAAGCGCCTTGCATTAACTGCAAATAGTCCACGATGATTAAGTCCAGGCCATGCTCATTTTGCCAGCGACGGGCTTTGGCACGCATCTCTAAAGCAGTGATGCCCGGAGTATCATCTAGCAAGATGTCAGCATTGCTAAGACGATCTGCTGCATCAACAAGTTTAGGCCATTCTTCTTCCTTAAGCTGACCGATACGTAATCTGGAAGCATCAATTAATGCTTCAGAGCACAACATTCTCTGGGCCAACTGTTCCTTGCTCATTTCCAAGGAGAAGAAAGCTACAGACTTATGTCCCTTTAAGGCAACGTGTTGAGCAATATTTAAAACCAAGCTAGACTTACCCATACTGGGACGGGCTGCCACGATTATTAAATCAGATGGCTGTAAGCCGCTGGTCATTTTGTCAAAATCTACAAACCCTGTGGGCAGTCCTGTAAAAGCTTCTTTGGAATCGTAAAGCTTTTCGATACGCCCCATGGCGTCTTTAACAATATCCTTAATGGAGGTAACTGCTGTATTATTGCGTTTATTGGCAACAGAAAGAATTTTCTGTTCTGCTAAATCAATAGTAGTTTCAATATCTGCTTCATCTTCATAACCGGTAGCAGCTACTTCTGTAGCAGCACCAATTAATTGGCGACGAAGAGATTTCTCCGCTACGATATTAGCATGATAGGCTACGTTAGCAGCAGTTGGTACTGCATTACTTAAGGCTGTGATGGCACTAATACCACCTACCGCATCCAGCTTCCCCATTTTGCGTAATTCTTCTGTCACGGTAACCAGGTCCATGGCTTCATTTCTATTATGAAGATTTAACATGGCTTCAAAAATAATACGGTTATCCTGACGATAAAAATCTTCCGCCTTAATAATTCCGCTAATTTTTTCTATGGCATTCGCATCAATAAGCAGCGCCCCCAACACGCTTTGCTCTGCCTCTATATTCTGCGGAGGTATTCTATCAATCATAATTACTCTTCCTCTACTTCTACAGCAATCTTAGCTGTAATCTCCGGTGCCAGTTTAGCAATGGCTGTATAACGACCAGGATTTTTAATAGGTTCTGATAATTCAATCTTACGACGATCTACGCCTTCCAAGCCCGTCTGAGCAATTAAAGCTTCTGCCACATCCTTGGAAGCGATAGAACCAAATAGCTTACCATTTGCTCCTACCTTAACTTTCATTTTAATGACGACCTTCTCCAATTGAGCGGCCAGCATTACAGCTTCATCTTTCTTTTGCTGTGCTCTGTGCTTAGCGACTTCTTGACTTTGCTTAGCCTGATTAAGGTTCCTGGCATTAGCTTCTTGGGCCAGGCCACGCGGCATCAAGTAATTACGGCCATAGCCTTCTGCCGTTTCTATGATATCGCCCTTCTTACCTAATTTTTTAACGTCCTGTAGTAGTATTACTTTCATTTTTATCTATCTCCTCTAATTGTGCTTTAGCTAAGGCAATGACTTTAGGAATTAATTCATCGGCGGTAACATCTTTAATCTGTACGCCTGCTACAGTTTGGTGTCCGCCACCACCTAGTTCTTCCATCATGGTCTGTACATTGACAGAGCCATCACTTCTGGCACTCATGCTTACGCCATTTTTATTTTCACTCATAACAACGCTGACATTAATATCATCCATAGTGAGCAGTTCATCAGCAGCCTGAGCTACTACAGTGGAAACATCACTGTCTAAGGGAGCATTCTTATAGACGGAATAAGCAAGGCCTGGAATAGGCGTCTTCATGTCTGTAATTAACTGTGCTCTCTTTAAGATAGTTTCTTCGTCGTCCTTAAACAATTGAGATACTATCTTAGGATCTGCGCCATTACGTCTTAAGAAGGCTGCCGCCTCAAAGGTACGCTCACCCGTTTGTACGGCAAAGTTTTTGGTGTCTACCAATATACCTGCATAGAGAGCTGTTGCTTCTACGCTGGTGAATTGCATTCTGTCATCAAAGTACTGCAAAATTTCCGTAACTAGTTCGCTAGTTGAAGAAGTCGATGGTTCCATATATTGTAAAATAACATCTTTAATAGCATCTTCTGCTCTTCTGTGATGGTCAATGATAACTCTTTTCTTAATAGCCTGGAAAACTTTAAGAGAAGCACATAACATGGTCCGATGATGGTCTACCATGATAAGCAAAGAGCCATCCTTCACATGTTTCAAGGCTTCCTCTTCTCCTACCACCACAGACAAGTATTGTTGGCTGTCAGCCTGAGATACTTCTTCCATTCTGGCCAAAGAAGAACCTTGACCGCTGCTCACAATATAGCACTCCTTGCCCAAAGACATGGCCATCTTAGCAATACCCAAAGAAGAACCCAAAGAATCATAATCTTCGTTAACATGTCCCATGATAAAAACATTCTCGGCGCTCATCATCAACTCGTGAATAGCTTGGGCTACAATTCTAGCTCTTACCCTGGTATTCTTAGCCTGCACAGAACCCTTGGCTCCAAAGAATTGTACTTCGCCACCACTTTGCGCAATTACAGCCTGGTCACCACCCCTGCCCAATGCCAAATCCAAATAGGATTGGGCTTTAGCACCTAGGCCTGCCAAGGTTTTCTCTTCTCCTGACATGCCAATACTAATGGTAGGAGCAATTTTATTACCAGCTTTAATTTCACGTACTGCATCCAAAACTTCAAACTTCTTAGCTACAGTATCAGACATACCCTTACGGCTCATCATGATCATATACAAATCATCAGCGTATTTAAGAAACACGCCACTTTGTTCGTCTGCCCAATTGGCAATAGCTTTAGTAACTTCTACGGACAGGTTCGCCCGCTCGCTTTCGTTAAGTCCCTTCATAACATCACTGTAATTATCCAGCTGAATATAAGCAATACAGGAACGTTCTTCTTCGTAACGTTTCTTTTGTCTTTCTCTATCAGTAATGTCCATCATATAAACCACGATGCCGGTATCATCGGCTGAATTTTCCGTGGTTTGTACCCGACGAATTAGCATGCTAAAAGATCTGTCACCGATTTTTATTTGTTTTTGCCCGTCTCGCACAGATAAAGTAGTAAAGTTGTTGTCCGGAGGAGGCATAACCTTATCCATGGGGTCACCATCTTCCACATAACGGCCGATGTATTCCATGAACAACTTATTCTTCCATTGCAGCTTGCCTTCCTTATCAAAAACAGCAATGCCTACAGGTATTCTTTGCACTGCATAATTGTTAGCCCGTTCAATATTTCTTACCACCGTATCCATATAGTGGTTAAACCAGGCTTCACGAAGTCTGGAATTTCTTTGACTAAAGTAGAAGGTAATGACCAAAACCAGGCAGCTAACAGCCGCAAGTAAAAGGTTACTGCTGAAAATACCAAACAAAATACCTGCTGCACCGATAACCGCCAGTGACAGCCTAACATATTGCCAGATATTTCTTTTAACCTTCTCCATCTTTCTCACTCCTTGCGACTAAAACGCTTCCTGAAATCAAACATTAAATCATAGATTCCTGCCATAATCATAATCTGTGCAAAGAACTGATTAAAAAATGTCAAAAACACGGCCAGTTTAAACCACATGCTAGCCTTACCCCGGTCCTGCACATACCACTTAACCACAGATAAAGCATCTATCATAAAGAAAAAACTAATGACAAACATCACATTAACGGCTGCCTTAAAGGTCATGGACTCAGGCTGTCCTTTGTAAAAGAACATTAAAGCTAACGCCACGGCCAGGGGAACTAATAATGACTTAGGCAATTTCCACTGGGAAAAAGGTGGAAAGGGAGGAAAATAATCTCCCATTCTAGCCAGTACCTTGATGGCAACCCAATAATTAATGAATACCGTAATAGGTGCGCTAAGGAAAAAAGCCGCCGGCAGCAACATTTTCAGTGCTTTCATAGTATTGGCCATCTGAGCTTGTACTATTTCCATCTGAGAAGCAGGCAAGCCAATTTTATTGTAGATATCCGTGGACATAGACATGCTTTGTTCCACGGCCTCTGTCAGCTGCTTAAAAACATTAATATCCAAAAGATAAAAACCGGCAGCTATGCTAAGCGCCAAGGATACCAAGGTAGCCAAGGTGCCTACGCTAAGAACCTGCGCAGGAGACATTTGTCGCCGCATGGCTTCACCCATAACCAAGCCTACGATACCCAGAATCAGTACCTCAGTTAAGGCCATCACAGGACTTAAAAGCATGGCCACAATAATTCCGGCTACGATTAAGCTTAAAATGCTCCACTTTAGACCATTACGTCTGCCACAAAGAATTATAGGCAGTGGCCAGATAACATTAGCTATGAAACTTAAAATCGGTATGTAATTGCTAACAATAGTAAAAAGCACTGCTATGGCAGCGAGTATTCCCGCCTCTACCAAAGCAGAGGTTCTTCTCACAACCAAGGCAGTCCCTCCTTTAAAAAGCGTGTACCCCTATTTTACTATATTTTAAGCAAAAAAAACAGACCTTGTTAGGTCTGTTTTTGTTTTAGTTATTCTGCTGTAAAAGGCAATAATGCAACATTTCTTGCTCTCTTAATAGCAATGGTCAATTGACGTTGATGTTTAGCACATGCGCCAGAAATTCTGCGGGGCAGAATCTTACCACGTTCAGTAATGAACTTATGCAGTTTTGCTACATCCTTATAGTCAATTTCTTCAACTTTATCTACGCAGAAGGAGCAGACTTTCCTTCTTGGTCTTCTGCCGCCTCTTTCGTGTTTATTAATCATGCTTAAGCCTCCCTTTTTAGAATGGGATTTCGTCATCCGGCTCTACAGGAGCACCGAAGTTCTCCATAGAGCTAGTTTCTTCCTTGGGAGAAGTATTCGCACCGGTAGCAGGACCTGCTCCCGTGCCACGTCTCTCAATGAATTCTACTCGATCAGCTATTACTTCTGTAACATAACGTTTGTTGCCGTCCTTACCAACGTAATTACGGAGCTGCAAACGACCTTCACACAGCAATCTTTGACCTTTGCTCAGACTATTCCCACATAATTCTGCAGGTTTACCCCATACTACGATGTTGATAAAATCTGCTTCTCTCTGACCATCCTTGTTAGTAAATGGTCGATCTACTGCCAAGGTAAAGGTACATACAGTCTTCTCAGATGGAGTTATACGTACCTCGGGATCCCGGACCAAACGGCCCATTAGTATAATACGATTCATACTAGAACACCTCCCGTTTATTCACCCTTTTTAATAATCATGTGGCGCAAAATTTCGTCTGTAATCTTCATTACACGGTCAAGTTCCTTAACTGCTTTAGATTCAGCAGAAAAAGTAGTTAACACGTAAAGACCATCATTGAAATCTTGGATAGGGTATGCAAGATGCTTCTTGCCCCACTTATCGGTTTTTTCAATAGTAGCACCGTTAGAAGTTAAAAGCTCATCGAATTTAGCAGCTACAGCATTAAATGCTTCCTCTTCGATAGGTTTAACGATGTACATGACTTCGTAGTTATTCACGAAATCACCTCCTCCTTTGGATTTGCTCCTCTACTATGGGAGCAGAAGAAGTATATACTTTCATATATACAGCTTAAGGATTATAACATTTTTCTTTTTTTTATGCAAGGGTGACAATGGGACATATCCGCTGTCATCTTTTTTAACAATACTTGGCTAAAGCGGCGTACAAGGTCTTGGGGGTAATAGGTTTAGCAAGATGATCGTTCATTCCCTTGTCCAGGCATTTAGCCACATCCTCTTCATAGGCATCAGCACTTAAGGCCAGAATAGGAATGGTTTTGGCGTCAGGACGATCCATTGCCCGGATGGCCTCAGTGGCTGCGTAGCCATCCATGACCGGCATACGCAAATCCATGAGAATAGCCGTATATTCACCTATCTCGCTTTGAGCAAAGGCATTAATGCCTTCCCGCCCATTTACTGTATTTACGACTATCAGGCCTTTTTTCTCCAGTAGCTTTACCACGATTTCCGTGTTCAAATTATTATCTTCACACAAGAGTATTTTCTTACCGTGCAACTTTCCTAAATCGCCACTAATCTCCCTGGTTTCTAACACCGGGTGATCGGTTGCCGGTCCCATATATTCGTAGGCTAAGGCTACGCTTACCGTAGTTCCAAAATTCTCTTTGCTGGATATGGCAATGGTACCACCCATTTTTTCCACTTGTTTTTTCACAATGGTAAGACCCAGTCCTGTACCTTGCTGGTCAACATCATGGTTGCGCTGTTCTTGGGAAAATGGTTCAAAAGCCTTGGACAAAAACTCCGGCTTCATGCCAATACCCGTATCCTGAATGAGGATGCGTACAGGCAGCTTACCCTCTTGCACCGGCTGAGAGGTAACAGTCATAATGACACTGCCCCCTGCCGGGGTAAACTTAATAGCGTTAGTCAAAAGATTCAAGAAAATATTCTGATTATTAAGCCTATCTACCTTAATCAGGCACTGCTCCAAAGCATCTACATTAAGCAACAAGTTAACATTTTTCTTTTGCGCCATGACACTAACCGGAGTAAGTGTTTTATGGAAAAACTCCAAGGTATCCACCGTATCCCAAATACTAAGCAATTTACCACGTTCCAGCTTGCTTAATTGCAGGGTATCGTTAATTAAGTCCATTAGGATATTGCTAGATATTTTAATCTTCTGCAGATATTCCTGTATCACAGGCAGAGAAGTGGCAGACTGAGCTAAATTGGTAAATCCCACTATACCATTAAGAGGCGTACGCATATCATGACTAATTAAAAAGAAGAAATCTTCCTTGGCAGCACTGATTTCCTGAGCTGTGGTCATCTTGCTCTGGAAAACTTGACCCCTAAGCTTTTCTTCTGCCAGTCGTTTTTCTATGCCTCTTTGCCGCCAAAACTTAAAGCTTAGGAAGGCCAACGCCAAAGTAACCAGCACTAAAATAGCAATAATGGTAAACAAGGTACCAGAAGATAATTCATCCCAAACACTGAGCAAAGAACGATTATGGGCAGTGCTATGCTTGGCAATGATGCCACCCATTTTGTCGCATCCAATGTTGCGAATGCATTTATCCAGAACATTGGCCAGATTACTATCAATATCCTTGCGAATGCCCAAGGATAAATTATAGCTATCTAAGTTAAGAGGCGTTAACTCATATTCCGCAGCTCGGTGATTACGGATAAAATAAGTAGCTACTGCAGAATCACAATAGACAGCACCGACCTTCCCGCTTTCCAAAGCATCAAAAGGATCAGGTATCAGCACATATTTTATCGGCAATGCAACGCTGTTTTCCTCGTTGTTATCAAGTTTTAAGATTTCCTGTAAAGCCGGTTCCTGTAAAGCAACTGTCCTAAGTTCTTTTTTGTTGTATTTTTGCAGCTTAACCAAGGTAGCATCAGCGTAATGGGTAGTTAATCTAAGACCGTGGTCATGGGCAAAAAAGATATTGTCAGCAAGACGACCTACTATATCAGCTTTTTTGTCCTTAACTGCCTGCAAAGCTTCTTCCTGAGAAGCAACCGATATGTATTCAAATTTTAAACCGGATATTGCAGAAATACGAGTAAACAATTCCGGTAGTGCTCCTGTAAAGGTACCATTACCTGTATCTTCCGAAAACGGCAAATCATGACGCACCATAGCCACCTTAATAGGTGGTGCTCCTTTAATATACAATCGTTCATTATCTGAGAAAATCAGCTTAACGCTAGCGCCCATGCCCATATAACGTTTAGAAATATTGTTAAAGAAAATCGGATTCATCAAAGAAATTTTCGTTAAAGCTGTATTTAAAGCAACATATAAATCACGTCTGCTTTGGGGTACGGCAAAATACATATCCTGTGGTGCAAATTCTGCAATAGGCCTGTAGGCCCGTGCTCTGCCCACATAGCTCATGGCTGCCGCATCAATTTGGCCTGCATCTAAGGCCAGCAGCAAATCTCCCTGTCCATCATAAGGTATTTCTGTATAGGTAAGTTTATTATCATGTGCCCAAATCCTGAAATTTTCCGAGTCAACAGTATTGCGTCGTACTCCTATCCGCCGCCCCTGCAAAGCCTTAATATCACCATAAGGTAAGCTCTTATCACCTTTAGGCACAATAAGGGTTACATATATAGTTCCCATACCTCTATCGCTAAATAATAATGTTTTTTCCCGCTTCGGAGACTTAAGCATGGTAGGCAAAATATCTAATTTGCCTGCTTCTAAATCAGCCACTGCCAGAGCCCAGCTCTTATAGGGTACAAAAGTATAATGCCAATCAGTATGCTTGGCAATCTCGTACAAATATTCCAAATTCATACCGCGATAGCCACCATCTGACTGCCTGGTTAAATAAATACCTGAAACATCATAGCCTACCCTTACTTCCTTGTTCTGTTCGGACTCGGTAACACCGGCCGCACGAACCGGTCCTGATAGAAACAAAGTAAACACGGCTAAGAATAAAACAAGCCACAAAGAAATTCCTTTTAAAGGAGTTTTAAGTGGCTTAGGTAGTTTTACGTTTAGTGAAGTGGCTTTTTTATGCATAAAGTACACCTTCTAACTTGTGATATGTTCTTTTCTAATATTATAGCACAAAAACCGTCCCCAATTGGTTTATTCGTCTATTATCATTTTTCTTTCTTTAAAATGCACAATCCTAAGTCCTGACTCTCTGGCAATGTCTGCAGCCACATCAATGGCACGTCCTACATGCTCCTGATAATGTGCATCGCTGCCCAAGGTCATGTACTTACCACCTAGTTCTTTAAAACGCTTATATAAAGTCAAAAGAGGCGAAATAACGCTTTTATCGCTTAAACGACGAGTATTTATCTCAATTGCTTTATTTTTCTCTGCCAGCATACTAAATACTTTGTCCCACAGGTCAGCATGTTCTTTATAATACAGGTTCTTATCCTCATAGGGCATATAACGACAAATATAATCTATGTGACCTAAGGTATCAAAATCCGGATACAGCTGCAGACACCGAATAGTATCCTCCAAATAAGTACGCACTCTGGTGTCTTTGTCCATACCTTCATAGGCAGTTGGCTCGTATATATCCTTGCCCAGAACACAATGCATGGAGCCGATGACCTCATCAAAAGGATGTGCTTTAATCATCTTATTATCTTCAGGCGCAGCAGCCGGTTGCATACCAACTTCTATGCCTAGCAAAACCTTCTCAGAACGATACTTGGTATTTTTAGCAAAATAGTCATCAATATCAAAAAGAAATTTATCCGGATTGGTTGGATAAAACCTATCCCAATGCTCCGTTAAAATCATACCAATAGCCAATTTCTGTGCAGCAGCCATGGCATCAGTAATCGTCATGTGAGAGTCACAGGAATAATCAGCATGCATATGAGTATCAAATAACATTATATAAGAGTCCCTTCTAAGTAAAATACACAATTTATCTCTTACACACAAATGGCTAGAATGGGTCAGATACGAGGAAGAACGAGGCTTGTGGTGAGACATAGGACTCTCTGGGTCCATGTCGCACCACAAACGAGAAGCTGACAAAGTAGATAACGCATTATAGCCATTTGCCCTTAAACATTAAATCTAAATTCTACTACATCTCCGTCCTGCATAACGTACTCCTTGCCTTCCATCCGTACAAGGCCCTTTTCCTTGGCAGCCTGCTTAGAACCACAAGCAACTAAGTCTTTATAAGAAACTATTTCAGCCTTAATAAAACCACGCTCAAAGTCGGTGTGAATCTTACCGGCAGCCTGAGGTGCGGTAAAACCCTTCACAATAGTCCAAGCTCTGGATTCCATCTCTCCTGCTGTTAAGAAGGTCTGCAAGCCTAACAGCTGAAAACCTGCTTTAATCAAACGATCTAAGCCGGCTTCACTAAGACCTGCTACTTGTAAATATTCTTTAGCTTCTTCAGGAGGAAGCTCGGCAATTTCAGATTCTACTTTAGCAGAAATAACAATGACCTGGGTATTTTCTTTTTTTGCATATTCCGTTAGTTTGGCAACAAAAGGATTTTTAGAATAGTCAGCAGCATCTTCTTCTGCCACATTGGCTACATACAAAATAGGTTTAAGGGTAAGTAATTCAGCTTCGTTTAAAACAGCTTTTTCTTCCTTGGTTAATTCTACCTGACGAGCTGGGATGGCATTGCCCAGTGCGTCAGCAATTTTCTCCAGCACCTTCATTTTTTCCGGAGCCATTTTATCGCGAGCCTTCACCAGCTTGCGTAATTTAATGATTTGCTTATCAATGGATTCCATATCAGCCAAGCACAGCTCGGTATTAATGATTTCCACGTCACGAACAGGATCAATGCTGCCTTCCACGTGAGTAATATTACCATCCTCAAAGCAACGGACTACTTCCGCAATAGCATCAACCTGACGAATATGAGACAAGAACTTATTGCCCAAGCCCTCGCCTTTAGAAGCGCCCTTCACCAAACCGGCAATATCAACAAAGCGCATACCGGCAGGCACTATTCTTTTGGAATCAAACATTTTGCTAAGAACTTCCAAACGTGCATCCGGAACATCTACTACACCTACGTTTGGCTCTATGGTACAGAAAGGATAATTGGCTGCTTCCGCTCCTGCCTTGGTAATAGCATTAAACAAAGTGCTTTTGCCTACATTGGGCAAACCAACAATACCCATCTCCAAATTAGTTGAACTCATGAACATCGCTCCTTCAATTCAAAATATCTTTATAATAAGCTATTATACCATAAAACCACCTAATTAAAAAAATAGACCCAGCTGGGTCTATTTTTCTTGTTTTTGAGGAATATATTGCTCAAAGCTTACTGTTATAGTAGTACCTTTGCCTACCTCACTGGTAATTTCAGCTTGTCCGTTGTGCAAAGTCAAAATTTCTTTTGCAATAGAAAGGCCTAAGCCTGTTCCCTTATCCGTCCGGGAGTGAGATTTTTCTGCTTTATAGAATCGCTCCCAAACATAGGGCAAGTCCTCCTTAGCAATACCCTGGCCATTATCAGCGATGATTACTTTGGCCCGGTTGCCTTCCTGAAGAGTGGTAACGGTTACCTGACCGCCTACCTGTGTATATTTGATAGCATTGTCCACAAAGATTAACAACATCTGCATAATCCGATCGCCATTACCCCAAATAACAGGTGAAGGCATTTGTTTCTGCAAGCTTAAGTTAATGTTTTTCTTAAGAGCAGGTTGTTGCATCTTGTGCAAAAGCCCTGCCGCCAAATCCTCCAAAGACAATTTTTCTTTTTCCATGAGAGCCTTCCCTGCTCCACTACCTTGCAATCTGCTTAAATCCAGAAGATCAGCAATTAATCTTTCCAGGCGCATTATTTCTTCCTGCATGAGCACGCAATACTCATGTCTTTCTTCCGGCGTGTCAGCCACTCCCGTCAGAAGCGCTTCGTCATAACCACGCAAAATAGTTAGGGGAGTGCGCAGTTCATGAGAAACATTGGCCACAAAATCCCGCCGTAGTTTTTCTTGTCCTTCAATATTATTGATGTAATTTTGCAAATCAACAGCTAATGAATTTAGTGCTTTACTTAAGCGACCAATTTCATCCTGGCTTTCTACCGGCAAGTGTTGTCCATATTCACCTTGCGCCATTTCCGTAGCGGCTTTTTCCATTGCCGTTAACGGATGCACAATATGCTGAGTCAACCAATATGCCAATACCAGCGCTACCAGCATAGCAATTATACCAGCCACCAACAGATAATAATAAACATCCTTCATATAAGTTTCAATGCTGCTATAGGGCTCCTGTAGCAAAACTGTACCAATTTTTTGCCCATTATCCAGAATAATAGGCGTAGCCACCACTAGCATCTGTTGCCCATAATAACGACTACTATATAATTTGGCACTGCTTTCGCCTTGCTTGAGTGCTTTGTCCACTACATCCTGAATGTCCGGCAAACAACTTTGCATCTGGTTTTGCTCTATGCCATCAGTATGCATGGCATCATGTTGCTGATTATGATTCATGCCACGCATCATACCCATGCCGGCATTTTGACCACGCATCATGCCCATACCACGACCCTGCCCCGGCCCCACGTTAGTTTGAGAAACATTAACGATATGGCACTGTGCATCTACTAACCAGACTCTTGCTCCCAGATAACTATCTGCGTCGTCTAATATATCGTCTAAATCAACAAATTTACCCTTGTCGGCATAAATTGCTTTCATAGTATTAGCCAGTTTTAAGCCCTTTGTTTCCAGTTCAGCTTGTCTGGCCAAACGAGTATGATCTTTTACCACAACAGAAATGCCGAACAAAACGCTTCCCAAGAGGATGGCAATAAGTAACATAAAGCTGCCCAACAATTTCCATCGTAAGGAATATTTCATTTTTTCACCTCAAAACGATAACCTACACCCCACACCGTTACAATGTCCCAGGGCCTAGTATAGTTACACTCTAGTTTTTGGCGCAAGCTCTTAATATGATTGTCCACTGTTCTGGTCTCGCCGCCATATTCATAACCCCAAACCTTTTCCAGTAAGTTCTCTCTGGAGAAGGTTTGTCCGGGATGCTTGGCCAAGAGCCACAGCAATTCTGTTTCCTTAGTGGTAAGCTTCTTTTCCTGTCCTGCCACCACCATCTTGTGTCCCGCAAAATCAACGGTAAGCCCGTCCAAGCTTAACCCTTCTGCTTTAGAAAAATCTGCATCCGGTACCCGACGCAAAACAGCCTTGACCCTAGCCACAACCTCCAGAGGACTAAATGGCTTGGTTACATAATCATCGGCACCGATTTCTAACCCCAGTATTCTATCCTCATCCTCTGTTTTAGCTGTAAGCATGATGATGGGTACATTAGAAAATTTACGAATTTGCTTGCAGGTTTCTATGCCATCCACCACCGGCATCATAATATCTAAAATAACCATTTGAGGTTTAACCTGCTCTACCAGGCGTATAGCTTCCATACCATTAGTTGCTTCGGTCACTGTGAAGTTTTCTTTTTTAAAAAACATGGCCAGCATATTGCGAATTTTCTCATCGTCGTCTACTAGCAAGATAGAGTAAGCCACTTTAAAACCTCCTAAAAATCTTGTTGCTTATATTATAATTGCCCTTCGGTAAAATGAAAACAGCTTTATAAAAAAGCGGTTATCCCAAAGAATAACCGCTTAGTCAGTATAACTATTTATTTGCTGGCGTTGTTATTGTTAGCATTGTTGCCATTACCATAATAGCAGCCATTGCAATAAGCTCCTTGACCTTGACCACGATGACGACCATGACCGCCACCACAGTAGTTACCATTGCCATCTGCTGTTGCGTAACGGCAAATAGGAGCATTATTAGTGTTGGTATTGGTACCTTGCTCTGCTGCTGCTACCAAAGAAGTGGACATTGCCATAATAAACAAACTACCCAAAATTACTGCTAGACTTTTTTTCATATTAATTCCTCCTAAAATTTTCTTGTGGTTTATCTTACCTGACCTTACTATAACAAGTATATTCAACAAAACTATATGGTAATTGTAAAAGAAGTGTAAAATGTACAAACTAACTAATTTTTGCTTATATAACAAGCTTGAAGAAAGATGCAATTATTATCAAAGCGAACTACCTTTTTATACCTGTTCCTCAAGCATCCATTTCTCAAAGTGGCAAATACTACTATCAGTTGCTATAAATTTTTCTACAGAATCTGTAAATAGTTCTATAGCTTTCCTCTTAGCCGGTTGCGGATATCTCAGCGTAAGCTGATAGCAAATACGTGGTGGTGGCGGTGCCTCTAGTGTGTAGTAAGCATATCCTTTTCTGTTGCTTAATAGTATTTGGATAACACTCATAGGCGCTATGGTCCAATTCTTTGGATTTCTTAAATAATGCAGCTGCATATTACCAGTGTTAATAGTCACGGTTGGTTGTACGCGCATAGACCAGTATCTATTGTGCCATAATTCAAAATCTTGTCCCCATCGCAAATATACCTCATCTTCTTTATTCAGCTCAACATTTGATAAATTATTATGATAGGGACTGTTATCCCGGCATAATAGATACATCTTTTCCCGGTAAATAGGCTTTGATATAATATCCGGATAGCTTAATTCACTAAACACATAACCTATATCCAAACTTCTGTTTTCTAAAAGTTCATGTATTTCTTTAGAGTGGAAAGTATTTATACTTAATCTAATTTCTGGATGCTTATCCATATGATCTTGATAAAGGCGTAAGAAAGTATAGTTATTTACAGCATCTACACTACCAATAACTATCGTGGTGGTTCCCTGTGTATTCTTAATTTGTGCTGTTGTTTTCCATAACTGTACCCATTGTTCGGCCACAGTTACAAAGGATTGCCCCATAGGAGTTAATTCCACTTGCCTATGTCCTTTGTGTCTTAAAAGCAAAGGAAATCCTAATTCCTGCTCCAGCAGTTGTATTCTATGACTTGCTGTTCCCTGAGTAATAAAAAGCTTTTCTGCCGCCGTAGTCAAATTCCCATATTCAAGAATGGTAAGAAAGGTATTAACTTCTTCAAAATTCATTGTCTCTCCCCGAAAAATATCTTTTTTAAGAAAATATCGATTTCATCAATATTTTATACTAATTTAATTGGTTTTACAAATATTATTTGCCATATTACAATGCAATTATCAAATGCGCGCATGACATCTTACGAAAGGAATTGTCAGAAAATGATAAATATTTTGAAAAACATTCCTGCTGCTAATGAGGAATTAGTAAAACAACTGTCACAATGTTCTGTTGCCACGGTCCACGAAGCTCTTGGTCAAATTGGAGCTTTAGATAGTTCCATCAAACCATTAATTAGAGATATGAAAATATGTGGTCGTGCTATTACTGTTAAGTGTTTTGAACGAGATAACATTATGCTAATTAAAGCTATCAGCATGGCAAAAAGAGGCGATGTAATAATTGCTGATATGGGATCCTGTGTAAATGAAGGTCCTTTTGGTGAAGTCCTTGCCGTAGATGCTTTAACTCATGGTGTAGCAGGTTTGGTAGTAAATTGCTCTGTCCGTGATTCTGAAGCTGTTATTCGTCGTGGCTTTCCCGTTTTTTCTGCAGGTCTCTCCGTAAGAGGTACTTCCAAAGCAACTTTGGGAACTATCAATCACCCTATTTCCATTGGCGGCATAACCGTTTATCCTGGTGATTATGTTTTAGGCGATGCCGATGGTGTTGTGGTAATCCCTCATGATCGGATTAAAGAAGCTATTGAAAAATCCGTAGCTAGAGAAGAGAAAGAAGCAAAGGTAATGGAACGTTTACAAGCAGGTGAAAGTCTCTTTGATATTTACGATTATCAAAAAGTTTTTGATCGTTTAGGCTGTAAAGAAGAATAAAACAAGTTAAAGGAGAAAAGAAAATATGACTTTTAAATTTGATTTATCCCAAACAATGGGCTTAGCAGTTTTAGTCTTTGTTTTAGGCATGTGGATTCGCAATCATATTCCCATTTTGAAAAAATATTTTATTCCATCTCCTGTTATTGGTGGATTGATTTTTAGCATATTGATTTTCATCGGCGTACAAACAGGGACTTTTAAAGTGACTCTGACTAATACTTTACAAGATTTCTTTATGAATGTTTTCTTTTGTGCAACCGGTTTTACTTGTAGTATTACCATCATAAAAAAGAGTGGTAAACAAGGTGCTATTCTTGCTGTTGGTGCTGTTGCCTTCTGTGCTGTTCAAAATGTTGTTGGCGTTTTCTTTGCTGATATGTTTGGTATTAATAAGCTTTTGGGCATTGCAATGGGTTCCATTTCCATGTCTGGTGGTGTTGGTTCTGGTGCAGCTTTCGGACCCATATTGGAAAAGCTTGGTGCTGATGGTGGTACTACGGTTGGCGTAGCAGCCGCAACTTTCGGTTTGTTAATGGGTTCTTTGGTTGGCGGTCCTGTTGCTCAGAAATTAATTGCTAGATATAACTTAAAGAGTAGCGGTAAAACAGAAGGTGAAGATGCTCTAAAAATTCAAGACACTTTATCTGACAAACATTTCTTTATGAGTGTATTGCTGGTTTTAGGAGCTACTGCCTTTGGGTCTTATATTTATCTTGCACTTAAAGCTCTTACTGGTTTAACTATTCCTTATTATGTTGGTTGTTTGTTTGCCGGTATGTTATTCAGAAATGTTATGGATTCTCAAAAATGGCATCTGAATATGAAAGAAGTGGATTTAATTAGCAGCGTATCTTTAAACCTTTTTTTGTCTTTAGCTTTGATGAGTTTAAATATTGCTAAATTGGTTTCTTTGGCCGGTCCAATGATTGCCATTCTTCTCATTCAAACAGTTGTAATGATGATCTGGGCTTACTTCGTAACCTTTAGAAGCATGGGAAGCGATTACGACGCAGCTGTAATGGCTGCAGGACACTGTGGTGTTGGTTTAGGCCAAACCCCTAACGCTATTGCTAACATGGCAGCAGTAATTGAAGCCAATGGTCCTGCTCCTAATGCTTGGTTCGTTTTACCTGTAATTACTGTTGTCTTCATTAACATTTGCAATCCTATCATAATCACTGCTTTCATAAACTTCTGCAAATAATTACTCAAAAAAATAGACCCTATGGGTCTATTTTTTACTTTAAAACTGGCGTGGCGCATATCTCACCGTAACTATATGCACTTCGGATATCGTTTTGTAAACACGGTAAATAATTGTATAGTTTTCTATAAATAACTGTCGATATTTTTTATTGGCAAATCGGCCAACCCGCCTAAATGCACCACGTTCTGGCAACTCTTCCAAACTTAATATTGCGTTTTCTAATGTTCTAACTAAATCTAGGGCTACCTTTGGTTCCATGAGTGCCTTTGCTATATATTCGTAAATAGCATCAATATCACGATAGGCACCGGCATAGAGTTTGACAACGTATTTCTTAACCAAAGTGCCTCCTTCTCAAAGAAGACAACGCCTCTTTGGCATCTAATAATTTACCATCTTTTCTATATTGCTTTTCTGCTTTGCTTATAGCTTGGTCTGTTTGAGCAATATTCATTAAAGCTTCGTAGGCTTCTATACTCATAACAACTAAATCTCCATAACCATTTTTGGTAATAAAAATTGGTTCTTTTTTTGTATGACAAAGTTCTGAGATTTCCGTTGTATTGCGCAAATCAGTAATTGGTCTAATCATCGGCATAACATCGCCTCCTTCTTTGTATAAAATTATAGCATTATAATGTACAAACAACAAATAATAAATTATTATAAAAGTGTTGTATTTTAGCACAAAAAATAGACCCCGTAGGGTCTATTTTTCTTTGTGTTCTAAAACTTCCCGCACTGCTTTTTCAAACTTAGGCCTTTCCAGCATGACAAAATGTCCACAACCACGACATTTGATGCCGAAATCCATGCCAACACGGGTTATTTCCCATTCGTAAGAGCCACAGGGATGGGCCTTTTTCATCCGCACTATGTCGCCCACCGCATAAGTCGTCTTATCTTTCATTATTTTATACCTTCAAAGTAGAGATATCCGTAATATTAAAGCCGGCGTCTCTAATCTCTTCAATAATGTCCATGGAGTTGGTTAGGTCCGCGCGGATAAGAATTTCTCTAGTGGTACCGCCCATTTCCCTGGTAACAATAGAAATGATGTTGACACCTCTTTTTTTGAAAATATCGGCTAATTCTGCCAAAACGCCTACTTTATCAGTAGCATCAATAGTAATCTTGGTGGAATTTTGAGCATAACCTAAAATATCTACCAAAACCTTGAAAACATCTGTATCGGAAACAATCCCGCAGACCTTACTATTCTCATCAATAACAGGAATAGCTCCAATCTTATTTTTGTACAGCAAATAAGCAATAGTTTCGATAGCATCATTAGCTTTTACTGTAATAACAGTTTTTTTCATGATGTCTTTTACTTTAAGCTTGCCCATCAAATAGTTAGCTTCGTACTTAGACAACGTACTAGCATCAGAGGGTGCGCTTCTGGAAACGTCACCATCAGTAATGATGCCCTTCAGAACGCCGATGTCGTTAACCACAGGTACTCTGCGTAAATTGTTATTAGCCATTAATTCACGCACCTCTAAAAGCGATTGTGTTTCATTAATGGTAATGACCTTGGGAGTCATAATATCAGAAACTTGCATGTTGTTTCCTCCTCCTTGTTTTTTTATTTTTTCTTACTCTTAGCCACCCAAATAAGCTTTCTGTACATCCTCGCTGGCCGCTAATTCTTTGGCAGTTCCGGCATGAACAATTCTACCTGTTTCCAGAACATAGGCTTTATCCGCAATGGACAGTGCCATATTAGCATTTTGTTCTACCAAAAGAACAGTGGTTCCTGCAGCGTTTATTTCCTTAATGATGTTGAATATTTCTTTTACCAGTAGTGGTGCCAATCCCATGGACGGTTCATCCAAAAGTAATAATTTCGGCTTGCTCATCAACGCTCTGGCCATAGCCAGCATTTGTTGTTCACCACCGGAAAGAGTTCCGGCAATCTGTGCTTTTCTTTCCAGCAAACGAGGGAACTTTTCAAAAGCTTCAGCCATGTCTTTTTTGATGCCATCCTTATCTTGGCGAAGATAAGCGCCTAGCTCCAAATTTTCCATAACAGACATATTAGAAAAAACATGACGACCTTCCGGAACTTGTACCAGGCCTTTGCCTACTAGCTTATGGGCAGCAGTGCCTGTAATATCTGTTCCGTCATAAATAATTTTACCACTTTTAGGTTTTAAAAGGCCAGAAATAGTACGCAAGGTAGTAGATTTGCCGGCACCATTGGATCCAATTAAGGTAACGATTTCACCATCTGCTACTTCCAGGCTGATATCTTTTACAGCGTGGATGGCACCATAAAATACATTTAGATTGGTTACTTCTAACATTATGATACCTCCTCGCCTAAATATGCTTCAATAACTCTCTTGTTGTGCTTAATTTCATCAGGTGTGCCACTGGCAATACAAAGGCCATATTCCAAAACATAAATTCGCTCGCATACGCCCATAACCAGACTCATATCATGCTCAATAAGCAGCACGCTTAAAGAAAATTCTTTTTTAATCCAACGAATCATTTCCATTAGTTCATGGGTTTCCTGAGGATTCATGCCTGCTGCCGGTTCATCTAGAAGCAGGAGCTTAGGCTGGGTAGCCAAGGCTCTGGCAATTTCCAGTCTACGTTGCTCGCCATAGGGCAAATTCTTAGCCAGTTCATCTTTAAAACGATCCAGCTTAAAAATCTTTAAGAGTTCCAGGGCTTTTTCTTCAGCGTTTTTCTCCTGAGGAAAATAACGACCAAACCGTACTACAGCTTCCGCCAGAGAATAATTAACATGCATATCAAAAGCAATCTTAACGTTTTCCAAAACAGATAGCTCTGAAAACAAGCGGATATTCTGAAAGGTACGAGCAATGCCCAGAGCAGTTACTTGATAAGGTTTTTTGCCATTAATAACTTCGCCGTTAAATAGTATTTCTCCTTCTGTAGGATTATACACACCGGTTAACATATTGAAGGCAGTAGTCTTGCCGGCCCCGTTAGGACCAATGAGACCAATTAATTCCCCTTCCTCAATTTTCATTGTGAAGTTGGAAACAGCTCTCAGGCCACCGAAAATCATAGAAGCATTATTTACTTTCAGCAGTTCCGTCATGAGCGCCACCTCCTAACCTGAACATTTGTAAGCTTAACTCCTTGCTGCCAAAAATACCTTGAGGACGATTTAACATCAAGACAATTAAGGCAATAGAATAGATAACCATACGCCATTCCGGATAATCTGCCAAGGCTGCACTGATGCCAGTTAAAAGAACTGCACCTGTTACTGCACCGGTCATGGAGCCTAAGCCACCCAATACCACCATAGTCAAAATATCAAAGGAACGCATGAAGGTAAAGGAAGCCGGATGGGCAATGTAATAATAATGAGAAAACAGTACACCGGCAGTACCTGCAAAAGCAGCACCAATGGTGAAAGCCATAACTTTATATTTAGTAGTATCAATACCCATGGTTTCTGCTGCAATCTCATTTTCCCTGATTGCCAAGCAAGCTCTGCCATAGGAAGAATTTTTAAAGTTCTTGATGATATACATGATAAGTACCGCTATCCAAAAAGCCCAAGCAAAATTAGTGATGCGGGGAATTCCCATAAAACCTGATGCACCACCTACATAATCGATATTTAAAATGGAAATACGAATAATTTCGCCTAAGCCTAAAGTAGCAATAGCCAAATAGTCGCCGTTTAACCTTAATGTAGGAATACCAATTAGGCAGCCCAAGAAAGCTGCTGCAATAGTCCCGGCAATTAAGGCAACTTCAAACGGGTATTCCAGCTTAACCGTGAAAATTGCTCCTACATAAGCGCCTACTGCCAAGAAGCCGGCGTGCCCAATGGAGAATTGTCCGGTATAACCATTAATCAGGTTTAAGCTTACTGCCAAAATAATATTAATCATCATCAAAATAATATTAGCTTCCCAATAGGGATCAATTATTTCCTGGTCCAGCAAAATTTCTATTACTACAAAGAAGACAACACACAGACCAAGAACGATTAAATCTTGTTTACGTAATTTGTTCATGGCTGCCTCCTATACTTTCTCTTTAACATTCTTGCCTAACAAACCGGCCGGTTTGTAAAGCAGAATGATAATTAAAATTAGAAATGCTGCTGCATCACGCAGAGTAGATGAGAAGAAACCACTAACCATGGCTTCTACCAATCCCATGATGACACCGCCCATCATAGCTCCCGGCAGTATACCGATGCCGCCAACTACGGCAGCAATGAAGGCCTTAATACCAGGCATCATGCCCATTAAAGGATCAATGGAATTATAATAAACACCAACCAGTACTCCGGCTGCTGCGGCCAACGCAGAACCTAAAGCGAAGGTCATGGAAATAACTCTATCTATGTTAATACCCATCAGTCTGGCTGCGTCAGCATCAAAGCTTACTGCTCTCATAGCCTTACCAATTTTGGTATTGTTTACTACGTAGGTTAATGCTGCCATTAGTACTAAAGCACTGACCAAAATAATAACCTGCTGATTATTAACAACTATACCGCCAAACCTATAAACCTTAGGAGCAAAAACCGCCGGGAAGGTTCTTGGTTGCGGAGACACCAACAAAATCATGCTATATTCCAAAAACAATGATACGCCAATTGCCGTAATCAAAGCGGCAATACGTGGTGCATTACGCATAGGCCGATAAGCTATCCGCTCTATAATGATACCGGCAATACCTGCCAGCACCATGGCAAAAAGAATAGCGGGCACGAAACCCATGCCCAATTTATTAATAGCTACAAAGCCAAAGAACGCCCCCAGCATATAAATATCGCCGTGGGCAAAGTTAATAAGTTTGATAATGCCATAAATCATGGTATAACCAAGAGCAATCAGTGCATAAATACTGCCCAGAGATACGCCGTTGATTATTTGCTGGATAAATTGTTGCCCAAAGGATCCCATATCCATAAAAGTTCCTCCTGCTTTACTAATAGTGTGGGCTGTCATGGGTGGCAGCCCACCTTATATCATTTTATTTCGGATCAACCTTACTCTTAAATACTTGTTTACCATCTTTATATTCAATAATTACAGCACTCTTAACCGGGTCATGTTTAGCATCAAAAGTTACTGAACCGGAAACACCTTTAAGGCCCTTAATCTTAGCCATGGCTTCTGCAATCTTAGCAGGTTCAGTACTATTAGCATTTTTTAGGGCTTCTGCTACTAACAAAGCTGAGTCATATGCCAAGGCTGCGAACACATCCGGCTTTTCCTGATAAACCTTTTCATAAGCGGCCACAAATTCCTTGTTTAAATCGGAAGCATCATCAGGAGAATACAAGCTGGAAAAATAGGTATTATTCAAAGCATCTTTACCGGCAATTTCAGGAGTTTTAGTACTATCCCATCCATCGCCGCCTGCCATAGGAACATTAAGTCCCATTTCTCTGGCTTGCTTAACAATAAGACCAACTTCCTGATAATAACCAGGCACGTAAATCATGTCCGGATTGGTAGCTTTAATCTTCGTTAAAGTAGATTTGAAATCTGTATCTTTTTGTAAGAAAGATTCCTTTGCTACGATAGTACCACCTGCTTTGGTAAAATTCTCTTCAAAGAATTGAGCCAGACCCTTAGAATAATCAGAAGAGTTATCAATCAAAACAGCAACTTTAGATGCCTTTAATGTATCATGAGCAAAGGTTGCCATAACAGTACCCTGGAAAGGATCAATAAAGCAGGCTCTAAAGTTATAGGCATTGGTTTTACCATTCTTGCCTACGGTAATACCGGGATTTGTTCCCATGGGGGAAATATCCAAGACTTTAGCTCCCGTGTTGACAGCAGAAGAAGCAATAACAGCAGAAGAAATGTTTGGTCCAATAACAGCTACTACTTTATCTTGAGAAATTAATTTTTGCATGGCGTTGGTAGCTTCAGCCGCTTCTGATTTATTATCGGCAACTACCAGTTCTAGTTTCTTGCCTAACACCCCGCCCTTGCTGTTGATTTTCTCAAACGCTATTTTAATAGCATTTTGGGCACTTTTGCCATAACTGGCACCGGTACCTGTCATCTCCAGGTTACCACCAATCTTAATGGTTGCTTCGCCGGCACTTTTTTTACTGCCACAGCCGCCTAGTAGCCCTACCAAAAGAGCACTAAGGCACAACAAACCGCCAATCTTTCTCCCTCTTTCCATTATAAATCCCCCCATTTGGCTCAAATTGTTCCAATCCTTATATAATAAAAAGCGCCGGACAGAGTCTTTGTTCCCTATCCGGCACTGGATTGTTACTTTACCTTCATCTATTATAAGTTAATTTTTTCTTTGAAGGTCTGTACGCCATTCTTCAGCTCAATGATGATACCACCACTAACTGGGTTATGGTCTTTATCAACAGTAAACTTGCCTGTTGCCACTTGGAAATCTTTCATCTTGGCAATTTCATCGGCAATCTTAGTTCCATCAGTGCTGCCGGCTCTCTTAATAGCTTCGATAACTACTAAAGCGCCATCATAACCGTGGATACTGAAGTTATCAGGCTCTGCGTTGAATTTTGCTTTATAAGCCTTGATAAAGTTTTGTACGTTAGGATCTTTATCCTGTGCAGAATAAGCGTTGCAGAAATAGGTATTGTTCAAGGCTTCCTTACCGGCAATTTCTGCCAGCTTAGGAGAATCCCAACCATCGCTGCCTAAAATCGGGCAAGTCAGGCCAACTTCACGAGCTTGTTTAATAATCTTGGAAACTTCTTCGTAATAAGCAGGTACGAAAATAGCTTCAGGATTGGTTGCTTTAATCTTGGTCAAAGCAGATTTGAAATCAACGTCTTTAGCCAAGAAAGCTTCTTTAGCTACAATCTTACCACCGGCTTTTTCCATGGTTTGAGCAAATACATCAGACAATCCCTTGGAATAATCGCTGGAAGAATCAAAGAAAATAGCAATATTCTTAATATGTAAGGACTTATCAGCAAAGGTTGCCATTACTTTGCCTTGGAAAGGATCGATGAAGCAAGCTCTGAAAATAAAGGGCTTTACTTTGCCGTCTTTTTCTAAGGTAATCATCGGTGCTGTAGCTACCGGTGCCATAATAGGAACCTTGTGAGATGTTGCAATAGGAGATGCTGCAGCAACGCAACCGCTGGTAGCAGGTCCTATGAGGACAACAGCCTTATCTTTGGTAATAAGCTTGGTAGCAATATTGCCTGCTTCTGCAGGTTCAGATTTATTATCACCTTGGACTAGTTTAATCTTCCTGCCCAAGACGCCGCCCTTAGCGTTGATTTCATCAACAGCCATTTGAACGCCGTTGTAAGTGGATTTACCATAATTAGCAACGTTACCTGTTAACTCGAAATGTGCACCAATGACGATATCGCCACCGGCATCTTTGGCACCGCCTTTAGCGCTGTCGCTTTTTTTACCGCCACCGCAACCGGTGAGCATTGTTGACATGAGGACTGCTGCACAAAAAGCAGCCATAGCCTTTTTACTTGTGTTCATCTTTTTCTCCTTTTTCTCTGTTTTTTTAGTGTAAAAAATATCGCTAACTCCCAGTTGAATTAACTGTGTTTTATTATAATAAAGAATTCACAGTTTTGTCAACTATTTTTTTACAAAATTTGGGCCAAATTTATTTAACTGCCCCATTTTTTATGCTTTATTTTATTTTTGTACACAGTAAAAATACTTTTATACTTAATTTTAATTACTTCTTTCTTTTCCTTAATAAGTTTTATCTAATAGAAAAGGGCAGGAACCATTAGTTCCTGCCCACTTCATCGTTTAAAATAAGCTTTTTATTTGCATACATTCTTGCTAACATTCATGATGAAATCTTGTACATTAGTTACAATTGTATTAACAGACAAGCTACCTCTGTCTTTTAGTTTATTCACTGCAAACTCAGAAATATCTACAGAATAGAAGTAAGTAGGCCGAACTTCACCATGTACCACCCGATAAGAAGGAAACATATTACCGGTAGCAATGGTGTGAAGCATAGAAGCCATGCAAATAACAGTTGTGGCATCCCGCAGCATATCACGCATAGCATCCTGTCCGTCATAAACATCAGCATCTACTTCCGGCAAAGGGCCATCATCACGAACAGAACCTACTAAAACCATGGGAACTTTACATTCTGTACAAGCTACCACAATACCATTTCTCAGTCTTTCTTTTTTAATGAATTCTTGGATAGAACCATACTGGCGTACTTTATTGATAGTATCCAAATGATTGTAATGCCCCAAGGGTGCCAGCTTTTGGGTATAAACATCCTGTCCCAAAGCAGTTCTTAAATAAGAAGCTTCCAAGTCATGGGTAGCCAAAGCATTGCCGGCCAAAAGCCCATCCACAAAACCATATCTGATCAATTTGGCAAAGGCACGTCTGGAATTAGCATCAAAAGCACAAGCTGGTCCCATAACCCACACAATTTTACCATATCTTTTTTCGTGTTTAAGCAAAGCATAAATGGAATCGTAATCTTTGGAGTAAGACGTTTCTCTGGAGCGCCCTTGCCTAAAGGCAAAGGTTTCATGGTGTTCACCGCTAGTGCCAAAGCCATCGGCATGAATAAAGATACCCTCGTGTCCGTCTTCACTGCGACCCATTACTACCAAGTCGCCTTTTTTAATATGACGAAATTCCACTACTTCTATTTGTTTATTCCTATAAACTGCAACGCAATCCATACGACTTTCTTCAGCCAAAAGCCATTTGCCATGTATCTTAAAATATTCAGGAAAAATAGACATGGCATGATAGTTATCTGGGGCAACACCATCCTTAGGCGCTGACAAAAGCTTTGCTTCCGGCGCACTTCTAAAAGGCTCCTTACTAAAATTGGGCTTTACATATTCCGGGATGGACCAAATCATGATTATTGCTCCTCTCTTTCGTGGTTTTCTTATACAAAAACGCTCTAAGGTAAGCCTTCACGGTCTGCCTTAGAGCGTATTTTTTGTACTGGTGGGGTTATGCGGGTTCGAACCGTAGACCTCATCGATGTGAGCGATGCGCTCTAACCAACTGAGCTATAACCCCAGACAGTGGTTATTATACACCCCTCTAAGTATTTGTGGCAAGACTTTACGATAAAAACTTCATTAAAATATTATAAAGCTCTTCAGAATCGATAGGCTTGGCAATATGTTCATTCATGCCTGCTGATAAAGCTTTGGAAACATCGCTGACAAAAGCATCTGCCGTTACTGCAATAATAGGAATAGTTTTAGCATCTTCCTTATTGCTGCTTCGAATAGCCTTGGCTGCCTCGTAACCATTCAGGTTTGGCATTTGGATATCCATGAGAATCGCCGCATAGGTGTGCGGCGTGTTTTGCAGAAACAAATCCAAAGCAATCTTCCCATCATCAGCAAATACCACTGTAGCACCTTTACGTTTTAAAATCTCTCCGACAACCATTTGGTTTACTTGGTTGTCCTCGGCCAGAAGAAATGTCTTACCGGCAAAAGCATCCTTGGGTACAGCTTGAATAACCTCGGCAGGTGCTGCTTGTTGCACTAAATTATTTTCCTTGCAAAAAGCCAGGGGCAGATTAATGACAAATCGTGTTCCCTTGCCCTCCTGACTATCCACAGAAATTTCACCATTCATCAACTGGATTAGGTTGTGTGCAATGGACAAGCCCAAACCACTGCCGCCAAATTTTTGGAAAGTATTGGCAGATTCCTGTTCAAAGGGTTTAAATAACCTTTGCTGAAAATCTTTTGACATACCGATGCCGGTATCAGCAACGATAAACTGAACATAAAAATTATCTTCATCCCGCTTAAGCTCTTTTACTTCCAACCCAACGGTACCACCCTTAGGTGTAAATTTAACCGCATTGGACAATAAATTAAGCAGGATTTGATTAATCCTCTTGGCATCACTCTTGAGCAGCGGATTATCTATTAATTCATTAGTAACCTTAAAAGTAATATTTTTATTCCGGCACTGTATTTTATAAATTTCAATAATAGGTTTAAGCACTTCTTGTAAATTCAAAGGCAAAGAAGCAATCTGTAGTCGTTGATGCTCAATGGCAGACATATCCAAAATATCATTAATAATATTTAGCAGCATTTTAGAAGCTACTTCTATCTTGGTTAAGAAGTTTTCGGTTTGTGCTGTGTCTGTCAGGTTCTCATGAGCTAATTGAGTTAAACCAATAATAGCATTCATTGGTGTACGTAGCTCGTGACTCATCCGTGACAAGAAGTCACTCTTGGCCTGATTAGCCGCATTAGCCTGCTCGATTGCTGCCGACAACTGCTTGTTACGATCATTAAGAGTTTGAATGTGCGCCCTATTTGTCCTCATGCCAATAATAACCATGAGTAAAATTAGTAGCAGCAAAATGGCGGCAATTTTAATGGTAAGAGAATATTTATAGAAAAAATCCGCCCAAGTTAGGCTTATTGCACTACTGGAAGTATTTTTAAAAATAATGGCCTGTACATCATCAGGAGCCAAGGTATCAACATATTTATTGAAGATTGCCATCAAACGGCTATCTACATCCGGCCGTGTTGCTCCATAATAAAAACCGCCCAGGCTATAAGACACATCCCATATGGTCATGTTTTCAAATTCAGGGTGTTGCAACATGGCACTAATAATATAGGTGTTCTGAAAAGCAGCGTCTGCCTGCTTATTCTTTACCGCCCTAAAGCACTCTGCTAACGTAGGAAAATAAATGATATTAAAATGAGGATTCTTTTCTTTTAAGAATCTTCCCGTCCCTTTGATTTCTTCAGGAATGGCAATGGTATAAGCTTCGTTAATGTTAAAGCTTCTGTTTTTAAGACCGGCAAAAGCACGTTTATTTTCTATGTAACCATGGGACAATACTAATTGAGGGTCATTACGACGTTCCTGATTAGTTGCTAATGCAATAAACATATCAATGTTTTTTTGCTTTTCCTTTAAAGCTTTAACAGAGCTGCCTCTGGGAATTTCTATATAGTTAAACTTTAAGCCACTTTTTTTACTGATAAGATTAAAAATATCAATCAGAATGCCTTGTATTTGGTCAGTTTGAGCATTACGGAAAACCAAAGGGTACCAATCTGTAAAACACCCTACATTTATTTCATGTTTTTCCATAATATATTGCATTTCTTCCCTGGTGAGAGAAGGAAGCGCCGTGCCGCTATACCTACCATAATACTTATCCGCCAAATTACCAAAGAAATCCGGGCGAATAAAGTCTATTCGCTTCATAGCCTCATTCAATTGTTGAAGAAGACTATCTTGAGAATTATATTTGGCCACCACATAATAAGGAGCAAAAGCCGTAAGCGCCACCTGACGATATCCTTTAACTCTATATACACTGGATAACGCAATGGCATCAATAACACCTGTATCTAAGGCCTGTAAAGCTTCTTTATAGTTAGGAAAAATTACTTCCCGGAAGCTAAAATCATGCTTCTTAGCATATTCCCTAGCGGCCTCCATCTGATAAGAACCGGCGGTGCCGCCTACCTTCATACCATTCATATGTTCATAATCATCAAAGAAAATTTTACTGTTGTCAGCCTTCACATATAAAGCACTGGCAGAGGTACTTATAGGCATATCAGCATAGTTATACAAAAAGTCAGCTCTACTCTGAGTCAAAACAACCGGTACAACAAAATCCAATTCACCGGCATTTAGCTTATTCAATAATTCCGCCCTAGAACCTGGGATATATTCATATTGCCAGCCTGTATAAGCAGCAATTTCATCAAAAAAATCTATTCCCAAGCCGATAAAACTGCCTTCTGCATCTTTTTCAATAAAACCGGGGTGATCTGTATAGCCTATCCGAACCTTTTCTCCTGCCTTGGCCGGTTCTGCCCCTGCACTATTGGCTAGCGTAAAAAGTAAAAAACAAGACAGTAAAACAAAAACAAAAAATTTAGTTATTTTTTTCCTTGCTTCTTTTTGGCAAAAGATCTTCATCATTGTTTTATCTCCTACCTTTATTCATTTAGTGCTGCGTCTAAGTTGCTTCATATTAGTGCTGCGATAAGACCGGCGACAAACATAGCCGGTAACATATTACCAATTCTTAATTTAATTACATTAAACATATTGATACTAATTGCCAAAATCAATAAACCGCCTACAGAAGAAACTTCTCCGATAACAAACTCTGTTAAATATGGACCTACCCAGCTAGCCAGAAGGGTCAAAGCGCCTTGATAAATCCCTACGGACAATGCGGAGAAGGCTACTCCCAGCCCAAAATTGGCGCTAAACACCACTGATCCTGTACCATCCATTAAAGACTTTGCATATAAAATAGAAGGGTCTCCCTTTAGTCCGTCTTGCAAGGATCCTACGATGGCCATGGCTCCTACGCAAAAAATCAAACTGGTAGAAACAAAGCCTTCTACGAACTGGTCCTGAGCAGCACCATCCCCTCCGGATTTTTTCTTAGCAAACTTGTTACCAAGAAATTGGCCTAAAGTATTAAGCTTTCCTTCTATATCTAAGTATTCTCCTAAAATAGAACCTACTACCATGCTGATAATATCAATCATGATATTTTGGGTTTTAAGAGCCATCTGAAGCCCAATAACTCCTACACACAAAGCAATGGCCTGCATGACTATTTCTCTGTATTTATCTTTAATACCTCGGCCTAATAGCAGTCCTAAACAACTGCCGGCCAATATGCCACCTACATTGGCCATTGTTCCTAATCCAATCATGAGATGCTTTTAACCTCTCTTTACCTACATTATCAAATATTAAACTTCCTATTTTTGGCCTCTTCTAGTTTGGTCGCAACATTCGGTTTTTGTAAAAGATCATATAATCTTTCCAAATCTTCCATATTATAGTATTCCATAACAATCTTGCCCCCGGTAGCAGCATCCTTATTGGGAACAACTTTTACCCTGGTGCCCAGATAATCTACCAGCTTATCCTGAAATTCTTGTATATAAATATCTTGAGGAGAAGCTTGTGTATCTTGCTTAGCCTTTTTCTCCCTAGGTGCCTGATAAAGGGTTATTACCTTTCTAAACACTACTTTACCGGTGCCGCCCTCTTTCTCCGCAGCTATAAACTTTTCCAAAATACGGGTAGACCAGTTGCCTTCTACTGCCTTCTTGGCCAATTTGCTCATAGCTTTGGGAGTATCTAAAGCAAGGATAGGCCGCACCTGACCTTGGGTAAGAAGTCCCTTAGCAACATATTCCTTAACGTCATCCGGCAAATTTAACAACCTCAGAGAATTAGTTACAGCAGTACGACTCATGCCTAATTTCTTAGCCACCTCAGCCTGAGTCATGTTTAATCCTTTCATCATGGCTTGAATGCCAAGTGCTTCTTCTAAAGGATCCAAATCACTTCTTTGGAGATTTTCTACTAACGCAACCTCCATCATGGTAGCATCTTTGTATTTTCTAATAACTGCCGGAACCGTGGTCAGTCCTGCTTCTTGGGCAGCTCTCCATCTGCGCTCACCGGCTACGATTTCATATTTATTTCCCGCTTTGCGAACAATCAAAGGTTGGATAACGCCACTTTCTTTAATGGAATTAACCAGCTCTTGCATTTTTTCTGGATCAAAATTCTTTCTTGGCTGAAAAGGATTCGGTATTAAATCTTTAACAGGCAACTCTCCGGAATTTTCTCCCTTGGTCATAGCAGGAACAACTTCTTTTTTCCCGCCAAAAACGCTGTCTATACCGGATTTGCCTAAACCTCCCACTCTACTCGGCATGCTCTAAAACCTCCTTAGCCAAAGCCCTGTATGCATCTGCACTTTTGGACTTGGGATCATAAACATTAATGGGCTGCCCATAGCTAGGCGCCTCTCCTAATCTCACGCTGCGTGGGATAATAGTTTTATATAATAAGGACGGAAAATGCTCCTGTACTTCTTTCATAACATCATTAGACAAGTTGGTTCTGTTATCCGACATAGTCATAAGAATGCCTTCCAGCTCTAAGTCAGGATTTAAAACTTCCTGAACTCTTTCTGCTGTATTAAGCAGCTGAGTTACGCCTTCCAAAGCATAAAATTCACATTGTATAGGAATAATAATAGAATTTGCCGCAGTCAAAGCATTAATCGTTAACAAACTTAAAGATGGCGGACAATCAATGAAAACATAATCATACTGATCTTTCACCGTATCCAAGGCTCTCTTTAAGCAGCCTTCCCGATTCATTTGATTAACAAGATCTATTTCTGCTCCGGCTAGATTAATGGTAGATGGTGCTACGTCTAGGTTTTCCCAGGCTGTATGAACAATAATATCCTGCATCGGCAGCTTCTTAATGAGCACATCATACATGCACTGCTTCAAGGAACTTTTATCTATACCTAAGCCGCTGGTACTATTACCCTGTGGATCGCTATCTAATAGCAATACCTTTTTACCTATTTCAGCTAGGCAGGACGCCAAGTTTATACATGTGGTTGTTTTTCCTACGCCACCTTTTTGGTTGGCTACAGCAATTACTTTTCCCACCCTGTTCACTCCTTTTATTTTTTTCTTTACAAGCATTATTCTAACACAAAGCAGAAAAGAAGTATATAAAACAGCGAAAGTCAAAAAGTCAATGTTTCACGTGAAACATTGACTTTTTGACTTTCGCTCTGATTTTTTTATTTTATAATGGTTTCTTGCTAGCTGTACCAGCTTTTCTTGGATACTTTTTATCCGTAGCCTTAAGTTTCTTAATAACAATAATAGCTCTTGTGTCTTCCAAATCCGGTAATCTTACTTCCCGGACTTCTTCTATTTGACCACCTAAAATTTTTACAGCTCTTTGGCCCTCCTGAACTTCTTCTTGAAACTTATGACCCTTTAAAGCATAAAACTTGCCACCCACTGCCGTAAGTGGTAAACAATATTCCGCTAAAACAGGAAGATTGGCTACTGCCCTGGCTGTTACTATCTGGAATTTTTCTCTAAGGGCAGGATTTTGTCCTGCATCTTCTGCCCTGCTATGTACCAAAGTAACATCCGTGATATTAAGAGCTTTTAAAACATTTTCCAAAAAGGTTAGCCTTTTGGCAAGAGAATCTATTAAGGTTAAATGAATGGTTTTATCGTAAAGTTTTAACGGAATTCCCGGAAAACCGGCTCCTGTTCCTACGTCTGCCAAGGTTTTCCCGGCAAAACCCGCCTGAGTATACACCAAAAGAGAATCTATCATATGCTTTACTGCCACTTCTTCCGGCTCTGTAATCGCAGTTAGATTCATAACCTTGTTGGTTTCCAGCAGCATTTGGCAATAAGTATTAAATTCATCTACTTGGTCTTGAGTAAAACCAAGACCTGCCTTTTGTCCTTTCGTTACCAACGCAGTTTTAAAGTCCATGCTTTTCTCCTTTGCGTTTTTGCATTTCCAAATATACAGCCAAGACGCCTACATCCGCCGGCGAAACTCCGGAAATACGGGACGCTTGTCCTAGGGAAACCGGTTTTCTTTGCTGTAATTTTTCAGCGGCTTCAGCAGAAAGCTCTTTAATCTTGCTGTAATCAATCTTATCTCCCAGCAATTTGTTTTCCATTTTCAAGGCTCTTGCCACTTCTTGCTTTTGCTTAGCAATATAGCCTTCATATTTAATTTGGATTTCTACCTGCTCTGCTACCACTGGCGGCAATTCTTCTAATTGGAAAGCATCCACCAATTTACTATAGGAAACTTCTTTCCTTCTTAATAATTCTGCACAGCTAATAGCATATTTAAGCTCTGTAGTACCCATGGTTTTGATTTTACTTTGATTTTCCTCTGTAGGAGCAATAGTTTTCTTGCCCAAAAGATCCAAAGTTCTCTCAATTTGATCCCTTTTACCCGTAAAGGCAGCATATCGTTCATCGGTAACTAAACCAATATCCCTACCCTTTTGGGTAAGGCGCAAATCTGCATTATCAGATCTGAGCAATAATCTGTATTCTGCCCGGGAGGTCATCATCCTATAGGGCTCATTGGTTCCCTTAGTCACCAGGTCATCAATAAGAACACCAATATAGCCATCACTACGGCCGAGAAGCAGTGGTTCCTTGCCTTCTAAGCGTCTGGCAGCATTAATGCCTGCCATCAAACCTTGGCCGGCAGCCTCTTCATAACCACTGGTGCCATTAGATTGACCGGCACTAAAGAGACCATTAATCTGCTTATGCTCCAAAGAAGCCTTTAGCTGCAAAGGATTTAGACAATCGTATTCAATAGCATAGCCTGCCCGCATCATTTTGCAGTTCTCCAGGCCTGGAATAGTACGCATAAACTCTAGCTGTACCTCTGCCGGCAAAGAAGAAGACATTCCTTGCACATAAACTTCATTAGTTCTCAGACCCTCCGGCTCCAAAAACAATTGATGATGGTCCTTATCTGCAAATCTTACTATTTTGGATTCTATGGAAGGACAATACCTAGGACCTACACCTTCAATTTCGCCATTAAACATACAGCTGCGATTTAAATTTTTCCTAATAATATCATGTGTTCTTTCGTTAGTATAAGTTAAATAACAAGGCACTTGGTCCCTATGGGTAATCTTACTGATAAAAGAGAAATTCTGCAGCTGAGGATCACCATACTGTGGTGTCATTTTGCTATAATCAAGGCTTCTGCGGTCAATTCTTGCCGGAGTGCCTGTTTTAAAGCGCATGAGTTCAAGTCCTGCCTGACGCAAAGAATCCGTTAGCTTCAGAGCGGACCTTTGTCCATTAGGCCCTGCCATATATTTAACTTCTCCGTAAAGAATTCTACCCCGTAAATAAGTACCGGTACACAAAATTACACAGGGCGCCTCAAACACTTCCCCTGTTTCAGCTTCTACACCAACTACCTGATCTTTTTCAACCAGCAACTTATCAATCATTAATTGCTTTACATCTAAATTTATCTGGTTTTCCACAACTTCTTTAACAATAGTATGATAAAAAGGCTTATCAGCCTGTGCTCTTAAAGAATGTACAGCATAGCCTTTGCCTGTATTTAATAAGCGCATTTGGATGCAGGCTTCATCAGCACAAATTCCCATTTGACCACCCAAGGCATCTATTTCTCTTACCAACTGACCCTTGGCAGATCCTCCCACAGAAGGGTTGCAGGGCATGAGAGCAATATTATCCATGGATAAGGTCGCCAGTAAGGTTTTGTGACCTAATCTGGCTGCTGCCAAGGCTGCTTCTACACCGGCATGACCGGCTCCTACTACAATTACTTCATATTTTTCCACTATCCCTAGCCTCCTGCCAAAGTAAAAAACTTATTTGCCTAAACAGAAACGGGCAAATATCTCATTAATTATTTCGTCCGGCACTGCTTCACCGGTAATGGCACCTAGCTGAGCTAGAGCCTCACGTAGATCTATCTCCAGACAATCATATGGTTCCTGATTGCGAGCGCCCTCTAAGGCAGATTGCAAACTGGTGCGTGCTTCTTTTAATAATCTTTCCTGCCGGGCATTTTGCACAAAAATACCTGTATCAACATTAGCCCCTTGTCCATATACATAATTTTTCAGCCAGGCTACAAAAGCTGTTACACCCTCTTTAGTTTTGGCTGACAAAGTAAGCACATTTTTAGCTCCGACACTTTGTTCTAAAGCGATTTTATCCAATTTTATGGGTAAATCGGCCTTATTAATGATAATAACGCTATCTCGTCCTTTTATCTCTCTCAAGATATTTTTATCTTCTTCTTGCAGAGCTTCTGAACCATCTAGAACAACTACAGCCAGTTCTGCTTGAGCTAATTGTTCCTTGGTTTTTTGGACACCTATTTGCTCCACATAATCAGTTGTATTACGCAGCCCGGCAGTATCTGCCAAGAGTAACGGTACGCCTTCAATAAGCATTTGCTCTTCAATAACATCCCTGGTTGTACCGGGAACTGAAGAAACGATGGCTCTTTCCTCTTGCAGCAAAGCATTCAATAAACTAGACTTGCCCACATTGGGACGACCTACGATAGCCGTCTTGAGTCCTTCTTTCATAATTTTTCCTGTATGAGCATGAGCCAAAAGCTGGCCTACTTCATTTAACGCTTTGTTAATACCTTCCAACGCCTTGGCATAAGTTACTTCCTCAATGTCGTCTTCAGGATAATCAATAGTTGCTTCTAGATGCACAATTAAATCTTTAAGCCCCGTCCGAATGGCACTAACCTTTTGGGACAACTGCCCTTTTTGCTGTCTTAAGGCAGCACTTAGAGCTTTGGCACTACGTGCTTGAATAATATCCATTACTGCTTCTGCTTCCGCAAGATCCAGTCGCCCATTTAAGAAAGCTCTTTTGGTAAATTCACCAGGTTCAGCAGGTATAGCCCCTTGTTCATAGGTAGCAGACAGAATAGCTTTTAACGCCTCTACACCCCCATGACACTGAATCTCCACTACATCTTCACCTGTATAGGAATGAGGACCTGGCATATAAACAGCCAAAACTTCATCCAGTAATTCTCCTTGGGCATTTTCACAATGGCCATAAGTTAAAAATCTGGGATTATCTTTAGTTAAAGGACGTTTACTTTTAAAAAGCTTTTGAGCAATAGCAAGGCTTTGGGGCCCGCTAAGTCTCACAATGCCCACGGCACCCTCGCCCAAAGGCGTAGTAATAGCACTGATCGTTTCCTCCACTTTAATCCCTCCTCAATAAAAAACTCCGGCAATCATGATAATTACCGGAGTTAGATGTCTATATTATTTTAAATCGATAATTACCTTACGGTAAGGCTCTTCGCCTTCACTATAGGTTTGAATATCAGTTTCATTCTGGAGCGTCATATGAATAAGCTTTCTTTCATAAGGATTCATCGGCTCAAGTGCAGCCTTGTTTTTAGTCTTTCTTACCTTATCAGCTAAATTCTTAGCTAAACGTTCCAAGGTCTTTTTTCTGCGTACCCTGTAGTCCTCGATATCGATGATGATTCTGACTCTTTCGCTAGTTTCTTTGTTAGCTACCAGGTTAGTCAAATATTGTAAAGCATCTAAGGTTTGACCATGCTTACCAATCAGAACACCCATATCAGGTCCGTGCAGCTTTAAATAAGTGGCATCTTCCTCTTTGTTATAAAATTTTTCAATAAGAACTTCTAATTTCATGTTCTTAAAAATCTTAGCAAGGAAATCTCTGGCCATAGCTACTGCTTCTTCTTTATCCGCAGTATTCTTTACTTGGTCCATAGCACTTTCTTCTTCACTAACAGGAATTGCTTCGGGCTTCTTAGCTTCTTCTACAGGAGCAGGAGTCGGTTCTTCAGTAGCCTTACCAAGTTTGCTTTCGTCCTTCAAAGTAACCTTGACTCTAGCATCCTTACCACCAAAGATACCAAACAAGCTGCCTTTAGATGCTTCCAAAATTTCTATTTCTACATCATCGCGATTTACTTTTAATTCTTTTAATGCTTCTTGTATGGCCTCTTCAGCCGTTTTGCCTGATTTTTCAACAACGATCATAAGTAAAAACCTCCTGACCTATTTTGCTGCAACTTCAGCCTTAGCCTTATTTCTGTCCATCAACAACTGTTGCAAAATCTGCATAATGTTCATTACTACCCAATAAAGAACTAAGCCTCCGGGGAAACTAATGCTGATGTAACCGATAAACAACGGCATAAAATACAACATTACTTTACCTTGAGCAGCGCCTGCACCACCATCAGCAGCCGGCATGGTTTGTTTAGTCTGAATAAAAGTAGTCAAAGCAGAAAGTACCGGAAGAATGTAATAAGGATCCGGATCTGCAATACTCTTCATCCATAAGAAAGAACTGGGTCCTGCATACTGGAAATCTCTGATACCATAAAAAATACCAATTAAAATCGGCATTTGAACCAACAGAGGTAAACAACCGGCCAAAGGATTAACGCCTTCTTGCTTATACAGCTCTGATAATTTCTGATTTAGCATGACTTTATCATTTTTGTATTTTTCTTGCAAAGCCTTCATCTTCGGTTGCATAGCACTCATAGCCTTAGTAGACGCTATTTGTTTAGCAGTCAAAGGATAAAGAGCCAGCTTAATAATGATAGTCAGGAAAATTATAGCCAAACCATAGCTGGGAAAGCCAATGGTTTGAGTTAAAGTATATAAATGACTAATAGCTTGTTGAACAATCGAACTTAAGAAATCCAAGATATCACTCCTTTTTTTCAAAAATCATTCATTAGGGAACAGGATCGAAACCACCTTTATGATAGGGGTGGCACTTGGCAATTCTCTTAACTGCCAAGAAACCGCCTTTCAAAAAGCCATACTTTTTCACCGCTTCTAAAGCGTACTGAGAACAAGTAGGGTAGAACCTACAATGAGGTGGAAAAAGAGGTGAAATACATATTTGGTAAAAACGAATTAACCCAATCGCAATCGTCTTCATAGCTCACCCTTCATTACCATAACCCAGCTTTTGTTGCCAGTCTGTTAAACACACGCTCGTACACAGAGATGTTGGCCGTAACCAGACGCTTCCTGGCTACCCAAATTACATGGACCTGCTTTTTAAAAAGAGGCCTTTTAGCGCGATAAATCTCCCGCATTAGTCTTTTCGTATGGTTTCGCACCACGGCATTGCCTAGCTTCTTGCCTACGGCAAAGCCCATTTTAATAGTCTGATCCTGAGCCGGTAGAACATAAAATACGCCATAGTCGTCTACAACACTATGACCGGTAGAATAGACCTTCTGAAAGACTTTGGAAGATTTAATTTTGTAAAATTTTTTCAGTTTATAATTTTCTTTCTTCAAAACATTACACCCTAGCGCATGGAAAAATAGGCCGCCTTAGCGGCCTATTCTATATTATGCAGATAATGTCTTTCTGCCCTTAGCGCGTCTTCTCTTTAAGACTTGCTTGCCGCCCAAGGTCTTCATTCTCTCTCTGAAACCATGGGTTCTTTTTCTCCTAGTGTTATTAGGTTGAAAAGTTCTCTTCATAATTATATACCTCCTTGCTACAAGCATCATGCCAAAATATATGTTTTACTTCATTTGACAGCTCTTTAGATTATATGCTAGACCGCAGAAACTGTCAATAATAAAACATATTTTTTATTTTTCTTCACAAATCTTATCCACATTTTATTTTTGCCCTGTTTATAACTTTTGGATAATCAAAAAAATATGCTTTTCTTATACCTTGCGGTTTTTCACACCTTTAGCATAAAAGTTATGAACAATTGTTGATAACTTTTTACGCCAGATATAAACCTGTTGATAACTTTTAAACATTAGTATTTATCTAATTTTCTGGCTTTTTTACAAAAAAACTTATACACAGATTTTATATTTATACACAACCGAAAATTTTCCCATTTTCAAGGTAAATGTTGTATAATAGACAGGTAATAAAATTTTTCAAAGGACGTCGAACATGAATAATACAGATATTCCCGAAATCTGGGATAAACTTTTAAAACAAGTAGATAGCCAGAAAGACAAGCCTGGCTATGCACGGTGGGTAAGGACTGCCATGCCACAAAGCCTCTCTAATGATACTTTAGAGATCATGGTAGAAAAACAATTCATCAAGGAATGGCTGGAAGAGAAATATCTGCCTGCCTTGGAAACAAGTCTCAGCGATATTTGCAAATGCCCCATGAAAATTAAGATTCTCTGTCCTTCCGAGCAAACGGAAAGTATCAGCACTTTGCAAGCTGCTCCTACTGTTACCTTAACAGCAACAACTGCTAAGGCGCCGCCTCAAGAACCATTCCAATCCAATTTGGTCAGTAAATATGATTTTGAAAACTTTGTCATTGGTAACTCCAATCGGTTTGCCCATGCGGCAGCTCTCGCTGTAGCAGAAGCACCGGCTAAGGTTTATAACCCTTTGTTTTTGTACAGTTCCTCCGGTCTTGGTAAAACTCACTTAATGCATGCCATCGGCAATAGGATTAAACAAAACCATCCTGATATGAAAATTCTCTACATTTCCAGTGAAACTTTTACCAACGAAATGATTAACTCCATTCAAAATAACGCCATGGAAGCTTTTCGTAATAAGTATCGTAACATAGATGTGCTGCTTATTGACGATATTCAATTCCTCCGCAAAAAAGAAAGTACCCAGGAAGAGTTTTTCCACACTTTTGAAGCGCTGCATAGAGCAGAAAAACAAATTATTATTTCCAGTGATAGGAAACCTTCTGAACTAGATACCTTGGAGGAAAGATTAACCAGCAGATTTGGCTGGGGTCTTATCACAGATATCCAACCGCCGGACCTAGAAACAAGAATGGCTATTTTACATAATATGGCAAAGAAAAACAATTTAGTTTTTCCTGACGATGTCATTCTTCTTATGGCCAGCTCCATAGAAAACAACATTCGTGAATTAGAAGGTGCTTACACTAAGGTTTTGGCTTACGCTAATTTCTTCCATCAACCCATAACTTTGGAATTAGCTCAAAAAGCTCTTAAAGATTTTAATTTAGAGAATCCCAACAAAACAGTTTCGGTAGAAGCCATCCAACAATTAGTTGCTTCTAAATATAAAATCAGAATGGATGATTTTTTAGCTAAGAAAAGAACCAGAAATGTTGCTTTCCCCAGGCAAATTGCCATGTACTTATGTAGGGAACTAACAGATTATTCCTTACCAAGAATAGGAGATTTCTTTGGAGGACGTGATCACACTACTGTTATTCATGCTTGCGAAAAAATTTCCAAAGAAATGAAAGCGGATCCCCATTTTGAAAAAAACATCAAAGAAATGGAGGCTCATTTGAAAAAGTAATTATCCACAGCCTCTGGATAACTCAGTTTATAAGCTGTTCATAAAATTGTTCATAAAAAAGTAAAGCAGAATTTTAGTGTATATGTTCATAAGCTGTTCACACTTAAGAACAAATTTTAAAATTTACAAAATAAGTCCTAGCCTTTATAAACAATACTTTTCCACATATCAACAGGTCCTATTACTACGGATACTAAATTTTTATAAATATAAGACTAATAGAAAATACAAGGAGGAAGAAAATGAAATTTTCTTGTGAAAGTACAACATTAGCTAAAGGTGTAAATGTAGTTAAAAGAGCTATAGCATCAAGTCCTAATGCCCCTATTTTTTCTGGAATACATTTAATTCTTAAAGATAATGTTTTAGAAATGATCACTATGGATATTAATTTTTTCATGAGTGATAGCATCGAAGTAAAGGGTGAAGTAGAGGGTGATATTCTAGTACCTGCTAAATCTTTTGCTGATTTATTAGCAAAATTTGATAAAGAAGATATTCTCCTGGAAAAAGATGAAAATGACAGTGAATTAAATATTACTTCTTTAAAGGGTAATTTTAGTATTCCTTTAATGGACAAAAATGATTTTCCACCTTTCCCGGATTTTAATGGTCAAAAAACTTTGACTTTACCTGAAGAAAAGATAGGGGACTTAATCAGAAAAACAGTATTTGCTTGTTCTACTGATGAAACAAGGCCTTTATTTACCGGTGTATTATGTGAAAAGAAAGGTGAAAATCTTACTTTCGTAGGAACTAATACTCATCGTCTTGCTATTAAAAACGCTGTTATGGCTGCAGGAGATGATAGTGAATTTAATATGGTCATTCCTGCCCGCTTATTAAGAGAAATTAGTAATAATATTGGCAAGGAAGTTCCTGAAGAAGTAGAAATTTCTCTGCAAAATAGACAAATTTTAGTAAAACTTGGTCAGATTAAGATGATCTCTAGCTTAATCGAAGGTTCTTTCCCTGATTATAGAAGAGTAGTTCCTCCTAAATTTGCTACTAAAACTATTTTCAAAAAAGTAGATATGGAAAAAGCCATTCAAAGAGTTGCTTTATTTTCTAAGGATGATTATAGTATCGTTCGTTTAAGTGTGGGCAAAGATGCCATTACCTTAACTTCCGGTATTTCTGATTTAGGACAAGGCAAGGAAGTAGTAGATTGTCAAACTAGCGGTGAAGGTTTGAACATTGCTTTTAATTCTAAATATGTTATGGATATTTTGAAGAATAGCGATAGTGATGAAGTTGCTATGGCTGTAAATAATTCTTTAAGTCCAAGCTGCTTCCAACCTGTTGGTGAAGAAAATTACACCTACATCGTTACTCCTGTGAGAGTTATATTTTAGAGATGAAGATTCTTAAAGCGAAATTAGTAAATTTTCGTAATTATTCTAAATTAAATTTAGAAATAAATGACATGGCTAATGTTATTTATGGTGATAATGCCCAGGGTAAAACTAATTTTTTAGAAGGGCTTTATTATGCTGCTTTTGGTTTTCCTTTCCGTACCAAAATTGATGATGAGGTCATTAAATTTGGAGAAAAAGAATTTTTAACTGAAGTAGAATACCAGGATAATTACGGGAAAAATAAACTTGTAGTTAAAAAAACACAAGAACAAAAGAAAAATAAGAAGATCATGACCTTGAACGATAATAATATTTCCGGTAAAGAACATTATGGTCTTCTTAATATTGTGTTATTTGGCCCTGACGATCTACAAATTGTGAAGGGTGAACCAAGTCTGCGTAGAAAATTTTTAGATATGGAAATTGCTCAGATTAATAAATACTACTATCAGCTTCTGGTACAGTATAATAAGCTTCTTGCTCAGCGTAATAGGTTCTTAAAGAATAATAAAGAAGTACCCAATGTTAATTTACAAGAATTAAACAGTTGGGATGAACAATTAGCTAAAGTAGCTGCTGAGATTTATAAAATTAGGCAGGAAAATTTATCTAAAATCAATGCTATTAGCAGTGAGATATATCATGAATTAACCGGTAAGCAAGAGAGTTTTCTTGTTAATTATATTTTAAAGAGTGCTGTGACAGAGGAAAATAATGAAAATCAGCTAAATAATGCTGAAATAGTGGAATTTTATCATAAAGAATTACAAAAAAGGCAAAAATTAGATTTATTGCGTGGTTATACCAGTATAGGACCACATCGTGATGATTTGCTTTTCCAAGTTGATGGTAATAATTTAAGAGCTTTTGGTTCTCAGGGACAGCAAAGAAGTGCTGCTTTAGCTTTAAAGCTGGCAGAAGTAGAATTCATTAAAGAAAAAAAGGAAGAATATCCTGTTTTACTTTTGGATGATGTAATGAGTGAATTAGATGAAAATAGGCGTCAGCAGCTTTTGAAATTCATTACCGGTAAAGTTCAGACTTTTATTACTTTAAATGATAAAAAGTTAGTAGATAATTTGGTAGAAAGTAAGTTTTTCAAGGTAGAAAAAGGTATAATTAAAGAGGAATAACGTGGCAGATTTTTCTGGTTTATTATTAAAAGTGATAAAAAATAAAGAAGGTAAGGAAAAATATCTTCTTTATGCCATAAAAGAAAAATGGCAAGAAATTGTGGGAGAAGCCGCTGCAAAGCATGCTCAACCAGTAAAACTGGAGGAACATGTTTTGCTTGTACACACAGACAATGCTGCTTGGTCCCACAATCTTTTAATGCTTAAAAGGCAGCTTTTAGGTAAATTAAATGAGGCTGTACCATTGGAAGAAGGTAAAAAACGTACTTATAAGGTACAAGATATTCGCTTTTTTCAAGGAAAAATAATGGAGAAAACTGTTCTGACAACTAAGGAAGAACCTTTTATTCCTTGCTTAGACGTTAAAAGAAGATGTTCTAAATGTGGTGTGGCCTTAATGCCAGATGAAAAAATATGCAGTACTTGTGCCAGACAGGAGCTTGCTCAAGTACGTCGGCAGATACACAAAATATTGTGTGATGCTCCTTGGTTTGGTTATAGGGATTGTGTAAAATACCTAAAATGTGATAAAATAAACTTTAATGATGTAAAAGCTACCATGCAAGAAAGAGCTAAAGAAAAAGCCTTGGATAAAAAAGCCAAGACGGAGGAAAAAGTTTTTGCAGTTATGTTAAATTTAGGCAAAAAACCTGAAGAAATTGACGATGAGCTTTTAACTAATACTTTGAAAAGATGGAAAAGGAGAAAAACAAATGTATTTGCACCTGGGGAATAATTATTTGTTAAAGACCAGTGAATTAATTGGTATCTTTGATATTCGTAACAAGAAAACCAATATTTACAAAAGTTTTCTGAAGCCTAAGCTTCAGGATAAGAATACGGTTATCTTAACAGATAAGTATGAACCGGCTAGTTGCATTGTGACTAAGGATAAAATCATTTTATCCGGTATCTCCAGCTTAACATTAAAAAATAGAAAGATTTAAGAATAGCTTAAGGTATTTATAGGAGGAAACAGATGGCTAAGAAACAGGAAAAACCCATTGATATTGAGGAAGAGATAGCAGTCCATGGTGATTATGGTGCTGCTCAGATTCAAGTCTTGGAAGGACTGGAGGCAGTAAGAAAACGCCCCAGTATGTATATTGGCAGTACTAGTGCCAGAGGTCTTCATCACTTGGTATACGAAGTAATTGATAATAGTATTGATGAAGCTTTAGCCGGATATTGCGACTTGATTAAAGTTATCATTCATCAGGATAATAGTATTACTGTTGTAGATAACGGTCGTGGCATTCCTGTAGAAATGCATAAAGTTGGTAAGCCTGCCATCGAAGTTGTTATGACTATTTTACATGCCGGCGGCAAATTCGGTGATGGTGGTTATAAGGTATCCGGTGGTTTGCATGGCGTAGGTGTATCCTGCGTTAATGCCCTGAGCACCAAGATGGATGTTGAAGTTAGGAAAAATGGCAAGATTTATGGTATTGAATTTGCCAAGGGCAAAACAGTTAAACCTTTGTTTGAAAAGGGAACCTGTGATCTTAAAGAAACGGGTACTACTGTTTCTTTCTGGCCTGATAAATCTATTTTTACAGAAACTGTATATAGCTATGATACTTTGAAATTAAGAATCAGAGAGCTTGCCTTTTTAAATAAGGGCATTCGTATTCAACTCATAGATGAGAGAAGCGGCGCAGACGAAACTTTCCATTATAATGGCGGCATTGTTTCTTTTGTAGAGTTTATTAATAAGGGCAAAGAACCTATTCATGAAAAACCTATCTATATTGAAGGCGAGAAGGACGATAATATTATTGAAGTAGCTATGCAATATACTGATGGCTACACAGAAAATATTTATACCTTTGTTAATAACATTAATACTGAAGAAGGCGGCACTCACTTAGTGGGTTTAAAACAAGCCTTAACCAGAACTATTAATGATTATGCCAGGAAAAATAATATTCTAAAGGAAAACGAAGAAAATCTTTCCGGTGATGATGTTAGAGAAGGTCTGACTGCAGTAGTAAGTTTAAAAGTAAGAGAACCGCAATTTGAAGGACAAACTAAAACCAAATTAGGAAACAGTGAAATTCGCGGTATTGTTGATGCTATGGTAAGTGATGCCCTTAGCGAATATTTCGAAGAAAATCCTATCGTTGCTAAAAAGGTTGTAGAGAAATCTATTCTTTCTTTCCGTGCCAGAGCAGCAGCTCGTAAGGCTCGTGATTTAACCAGAAGAAAGAATGCCTTGGAAGTAAGTTCTTTACCCGGTAAATTAGCAGATTGCACTAGTAAGAATGCTGAAGAAACTGAAATCTACATCGTAGAGGGCGATTCTGCAGGTGGCAGTGCTAAACAGGGCAGAGATAGAATGTTCCAAGCTATTTTGCCTTTAAGAGGTAAAATCCTTAATGTAGAAAAAGCTCGTTTGGACAGAATGTTAACCAACAATGAAATTCGTTCCATGATCACGGCTTTTGGTAGCGGCATTGGTAATGAATTTGATCTTAGCAAGGCTCGTTATGGCAAAGTTATCATCATGACAGATGCCGATGTTGATGGTGCGCATATTCGTACCTTGTTATTAACCTTCTTCTATCGTTTTATGCAGCCTATGATTAAAGAGGGTCATGTTTATATTGCTCAACCACCTTTGTATTTAATTCGCAAAGGTCAAAAGCATACTTATGCATATAGTGATGATGAATTACAAAAGAAACTTGATGAAGTTGGCAGAGACAACAGTCCCTATGTTCAAAGATATAAAGGCTTGGGCGAAATGAATCCTGAGCAATTGTGGGAAACTACTATGGATCCTGAAAAACGTACTGTTTTACAAGTACAATTGGAAGATGCTGCCAATGCTGATGCAATTTTCTCCGTATTAATGGGAGACAAAGTAGAACCTCGTCGACAATTTATTGAAGAAAATGCCGGTAAGGTAACCAACTTAGATTTCTAAAAAGAGGTAACAGATGAAAATAATTCTGCCCCAAGGCAGCATTGAATTACATAATGAATTTAAAGATCCTGTTTTACTGGTAGCAGGTGGCAGACAGCCTAATCCTAACTGGCTTACTACTGTTGCCGGTAATCTACCTATTTATGCTGCAGACCGCGGCGTAGACTATTGCGTGGACAATGCTCTTAAGGTACAAACCTTGTACGGTGACCAGGACAGTGCTACTCCTGCAAAGTGGAAGAAAGCAGCTGCCTCTGCTCAAGTAAAAACATTTCCTGTGGCTAAAGATTCCACAGATTTGGAATTACTTCTAGCTAGTGTTCCGGCAGCTACCATGATTATTGCTACCGGTGTGTGGGGTGGAAGGGCAGATCATCTCTATGCTAATATTCTTACCTTTGTAGCCTGGCAAAAAAATAGTGCCGGTCGTGTCATTATGGCTGATGAAGAAGAAGTAATGATATTTTTAGGCAAGAAGGAACATCTTTTTTTCCAGAAAAAACAAACACCTTTGGCAGTAAGTATTTTGCCATTTAGTGATAAAGCGCAAGTTAGCATCGAAGGTGTGACTTGGCCTCTGGACCATTATGAAATTAATGGAGAAAAGCCTGGTTATACTGTTAGTAATACCATGACCTCAGATATACTTGAAGTAGAATGTCAGTCTGGAGTAGTTGGCTTGTATCTTTGCTTTAAATAAGGAGAGTCTCATGGCTGATTATAGTGCTTTTACCCTTGGCTTTTTAGCCCTAGCCGGATTCATTGGATCCTTCGTGGACTCAGTGGTAGGTGGCGGTGGACTTATTACAGCCCCTGCTCTTATGGCTACTGGTATTCCTATACCCTATGTTTTAGGAACGAGCAAGGTAAACGTTATTGGAACGCTTATGAGTTTCTTTACTTTTTATCGTTCCGGTAAAATTGATAAGAAGGCTTTAAAAGCTATGCCACTTTCTTTTTTAGGTGGCGCGGTAGGAGCTATGACAGTAAATGCCCTACCGGAATATATCATGAGATATATTGTAGTATCCTGTTTAGTAATTGTTGCTTTTTATACCTTCTTCCGCAAGGACTGGGGAGATGTTGAGCTTTATAGATTTTCTGCCCAACGTACCTCTGTTGCTATTGCTTTATTAGCTTTAGCTCTTGGTTATTACGATGGTTTCTTTGGACCGGGAGCCGGTACCTTCCTGCTCTTTGGTTTCTTAGCGGTAGGCTTTGATTTTGTTAAAGCTGCCGGCAATGCCAAGGCTTGTAACTTAGGAAGTAATTTGGGAGCTCTTTGTGTTTTTATTTCTGCAGGCAAAGTTATTATTCCTTATGCCATAGTAATGGGTATTGTACAACTACTTGGTGCCAGAGTTGGCGCTAAGATGGCAATTAGTAAGGGTGCCAAATTTGTACGACCCCTTTTCTTAGTGATAACAACCCTGCTGATTGGTAAGCAGGTTTATGAATTGTTTTTGAAATAACGAAAAGGATTGGTGAAGAACGTGGACGAGAACCAACAAGGAAAATTGTTTGCCAGCAAGGTAATACCTGTTAATCTGGAAAACGAAATGCAAAAATCTTATATAGATTACGCCATGAGCGTTATTATACAAAGAGCCTTGCCGGATGTAAGGGATGGTCTGAAGCCCGTGCATAGACGTATTTTGTATGCCATGAATGAAGCAGGTATGACCCCTAACAAGGCCTATAAGAAATCTGCTCGTATCGTGGGCGATGTTTTAGGTAAGTATCATCCTCATGGTGATAGTTCTGTATATGATGCCATTGTACGTTTGGCACAGGATTTCTCTACTAGATATTTAATGGTAGATGGTCATGGTAACTTCGGTAGCGTGGATGGCGATCCGGCTGCTGCTATGCGTTATACAGAAGTACGTATGGGCAAGATTGCCGAAGAAATGCTGGAAGACATTGAAAAAGATACCGTAGATTTTATTCCTAACTACGATGAATCCTTAAAAGAACCAACTGTTCTGCCTTCTAAGGTTCCCGCTATTTTAATTAACGGTTCTGCAGGTATTGCCGTAGGTATGGCTACCAATATTCCTCCTCATAATTTAGGAGAAGTAGTGGATGGCTTGGTTATGCTGATTGATAATCCGGAAGTATCCATTGAACAATTAATGACTGCCATTAAAGGACCGGATTTTCCTACCGGCGCAAAGATTCTAGGTGTTTCCGGTATTAGAGAAGCCTATACTACCGGTCGCGGTGTAGTCAAGGTAAGAGCTCAAGCTACTATTGAGCCTATGCCTAAAAATAAGAATAGGATTGTTGTTACAGAGATTCCTTACCAGGTAAACAAGGCTCGTTTAATTGAAAGCATTGCCAGCCTGGTTCAAGATAAGACGATTGAAGGCATTACGGATTTAAGAGATGAGAGCGACCGTAAAGGTATGCGTATCGTCATCGAACTGAGAAGCGATGTTGTACCGGAAGTTCTTTTGAACCAACTGTATAAACATACTCAGTTACAAGATTCTTTTGGTATCATTATGCTGGCCTTGGTAAATAACCATCCCCGTATTTTGAACCTGAAACAAATTTTGGAATATTATCTGGAACATCAGAAAACAGTTATTACCCGTCGTACCAAATATGAATTAGCCAAAGCCAAAGAAAGAGCTCATATCTTAGAGGGCTTGAAGATTGCTTTGGATAATTTGGACGAAGTAATTACTACGATTAGAAACAGCGCCAATGCAGATGTTGCTAAGGCTGCCTTAATCAAAAAATTTGGTTTAAGCGATAGACAAGCTCAAGCTATTTTGGATATGAGATTGCAACGCTTAACCGGTTTGGAAAGAAAGAAGATTGAAGACGAGTACGCTGATGTATTAGAAACCATCGCATACTTGGAAGGCGTTTTGGCTGATGAGAAAAAAGTTCTGAATATCATTAAGGAAGATTTACTTGATGTGAAGAAACGTTTTGGCGATCCTCGTCGTACTGCTATCTCTCCTGACACCAGCGATTTGAATGTAGAAGATTTGATTGCTGAAGAAGATTGTGTTATTACCATTAGCCACCAAGGCTACATCAAACGTCAGGCCTTGTCTAACTTCCGCAGTCTCCACAGAGGTGGCAAGGGTGTTAAGGGTGGCAGCGGTAAGCTGGAAGACTTCTCTGAGCATCTCTTCATGGCAACCACTCACGACAATATTCTTTTCTTTACCAATAAGGGTAGAGTTTATAGACAAAAAGGCTACGAGATTCCTGAGCAAGGCAGAATAGCTAAAGGCACTGCTATCATCAATTTGCTGCCTGTAGAATCCGGCGAGAAGATTACTGCAGTTATTGCTGTTGGTTCCAATATGGAAAGCGACATGGATAAGTATATGTTCATGGCCACCAATCAAGGTACTGTGAAGAAGACACCTGTGAAGGAGTTTAATTCTGCAAGACGTGCCGGTCTTATTGCCATCAGCTTGGATAAAGACGAAGAATTGATTGACGTGAAGTTGACCAATGGCAAAGATGATATCATTATGGCAACCAGAAATGGTATCGCTATCCACTTTAACGAGGAAGATGTTCGTCCTATGGGTAGAACTGCTCATGGTGTACGCGGCATTACCTTGCGTAAAGATGATTATGTGGTTTCCATGGACTGCACAGAAGGTGACGGTGAAGTTCTTACTGTTGCTGAAGGTGGTTTAGGTAAGAGAACTAAGATTAGCGAATACAGACAACAAACTCGTGGCGGCAAAGGCATCATTAACCTGAAGATTACTGATAAGACCGGTTTGATTGTTGGTTCTAAGGTTATTCAGGAAGACAAGGAAATCATGCTCATTTCTTCTGCCGGAGTTATTATCAGATTACATGCTAAAGAGATTTCTACTTTTGGTAGAAATGCCCAAGGCGTTATCCTCATGAACCTGGATGATGGGGATAAAGTAGCTGCAGTTGCAGTAGTGAACACCATGGATGAAGAAGAATAAAACAGTTTAAGAACCTATATTTAGGAGTTTATGCATTGTTTGTATAAGCAATAAAAAGTTATCAACAGCTTGTGGATAAAGTGGATAAGTCCTTAATAATTGTCTAAAAAAGTCCGAAATTCACAAAAAAATGGGTATAAAATAGAGAAAAAGAGACAGTTATCCACAAATATGGTGGATAAAGTGCCTCTTGCCTGTTGATAACGATATAAAGAATTAATATAGTTTACCTAGATATTGTGGGTAAGTAAAAACACAAAAAAACACCGTAGACAAATGTCTACGGTGTTTTCGTTTAATATTTACTTTACTTATTGGCTGCAGCTTTTTCTTTGGCTGCACGGGCTGCTTCTACCTTGGCTCTGAAGGAACCAGGTTCAGCAGTGGAAGCTTTTGAAGTCTTGGTATCTTTTTTGATGGTCTTCGTATTTGTTGTTTTTTCTACTTTCTTTTCGGAAGCAATAGCAACATTGGAACTCTTACGGTTAGCCAGATTCAGGTTGGTTACCCAAGTATTGGCATCATCTCCGCTATTTAAGGACATAATAGCCTTGTCGTTTAAGTAAACGTAGCTGTCATCACTGCTGGCAGTAGGATTCTTAACCAACTTGTCATGGTAAACAGTGGACATATTACCGGCAATCAGATAAGCTCTTTCTAAAGCGCTCATGGAAGCACCGGCTTTAGGAGCACCGATAGCTCTGTTCTTTACGGAAATAACAGCAGTTTTGCCATCAACTTTTACATTATTGTTGCTGTAAGTGGTGATGTCCTTGCTATAAGTATCGCGACGGGCAATATTGCCGGGGTGATCAGAAGGATTAAAAATGGAACCGATAAAGCTCTGTTTGTCACCGGCACCCATCTTATCAATAACTCTTTGCCAAACAGCACTGCCACCGCCGGGATTGTAACCAGCCTTAGGTGCATAGACGAAAGCAAAAGCATCAGCTTTCTTTTCCATAGGTAAAGTTACCAACTTGGCGCTACCTAAGTTATTCAAAATATTAACGCCAATAACTTCGGCAACGTTACCGGCCTGGGAAGCAGCAACAGCAGCTAAAACGCTAATAGGGAAAGATCTCTTAACGCCGTTGGCAGGATCGTTGTGTTGGCCATGGCCCATTTCGTGGGCTACAACGAAGGCTAGTTCATCTTCGTTATAATTTAAGATGTTAAACAAACCAATGTTAACGCTCATGTTATGACCTAAAGTGCAGAAAGCGTTAAAAGATTTTTGATTGTTTACAAAATGATGATAGGGTTCTTTCTTAATGCTGGGATCATCAACAGCAATGGCTGAAGATAATCTGGACATTACTCTGTCCAGCATGGCGTTGGCGGTAGGATCATAGTTAACGCCAACTTGTTTCTTAACGTTGCCCAGGTACTTATCACGGCCCGGATCAGTATTATAGTAAGCAATTTGTTTATTCAATTGGGCATATTGGGCACCAACACTAATCAAAGCGCCAATAGCGCTGCCTACATCAAAGTCAGCTTCAGCCTTAGGCAAAGTAGTAGTCATTACGGAAATTCCTACCAGAGCAGCCAAGACAGTCCTAGTTAATTTTTTCTTTCTTAAGTCTTGCATCTTTCTTCACCTCATTTATTAAAACTTATTTACCGAAAACTCTTCCTTACATAAATAATAGTACAAAACTACATTTTATGCTACATTTATTTTAAATTAATTTAACAGTTTTGTTTTTTGCTCAAAACACACTGATATGGTACAATTGCTGTTACGAGGAAGATGAGAAAGTGAGGAAATATTTATGAAAAAAGTCTTGTTTCTGACTACAGGAGGAACTTTATCCTGTGTAGCCTCAGAAGACGGTTTAATCCCCAAATTAAAAGGTGCAGACATTCTTGCCCAGGTCCCGGAGTTAAATACTTTGGCCAAGGTTACGGTGCAAGATTTATGCCTGATAGATAGCAGCAACCTGGAACCGGCCTATTGGAGCAAATGGGCTGAGGTGATTGGCGATAACTATGCTGATTATGATGGTTTTGTGCTAGCTCATGGCACAGACACGCTGGCTTACACCAGCAGCGCTCTTACCCATATGTTGATTAATTTAGGCAAACCGGTGGTTCTAACAGGTGCTCAGGTGCCCTTGTCACTTTCCAATAGCGATGCCAGAAGCAATTTGCAGCTGGCTTTTACTATTGCAGTAAGTGGCTTGCCCGGCGTTTTTGTGGCTTTTGGCAATAAAGTCATCAAGGGTGATTGTGCTAAAAAGATTTTTTCTAAGAATTTTAACGCCTTTGAAAGCGTTAACGAAACTCCCGTGCTATTTTTCTCTAAAAGTGGCATGAAAAAGAATCTGCCGGACAGGCAAGTAGTAGGCGGGTTTAGAGTAGAAAATAAAATTGAGCCCAAGGTCATGGCTATTACCGTAACACCGGGACTTGAGCCCAATATTATTGACTTTGCGGTAGAGCAAGGCTACAAGGGTATTGTGCTGGAGCTATATGGTGCCGGTGGCGTTAATACTGATAAGCCGGATTTTTTGCCTGCCATCAGAAGAGCTTTGAAAAAAGGCGTAAGGATTGTTTGTGTATCACAATGCTTGTTTGACGGCGTGGACTTAAGTCTGTATCCCATGGGTATTTTGGCGGCCCAAGCAGGTGTGGAATCAGGCACAGGTATGACGTTGGAAGCTGCTTTAACCAAACTAATGTGGGTTTTGGCTAACAACTAAATGTGATATAATAAAAGATACGAAACAAAACAGGGTATCACCTGATATCGGACTGGAGGCAAGGTATGGATCTTCAAGCAGCTGCAGATTTATTCATAAAAAGCTGGCAAAAAGAAAGTGACAAAAAATTGACCATTGCACTCTTTGGCCAACCTGGTTCCGGGAAGAGCTCTTTGATTAATGAATTGGTGGGAGAAAAGGTGGCAGAGGTAAGTGCTACTACTGATACTACCAAGAAGGCTCAAATTGTAGAATTTAATGATGTGATTTTTGTGGATTTGCCTGGTTATGATACCAGTACTTTTCCGTCTAATAAATATTTTGATAGTTTTAGTCCTTTCCAATATGATTTGTTTATCTGTGTCTTTAGCAATAAGCTGGTGCAAGCCGATAAGGATTTTTTCAGACAAATTCGCTTAAGCTTAAGGGAATGTATTTTTGTTCGTAACAAAGTAGATAGTTTGTATGATGCAGAAAAAAGTAAAGAGGATTTAAAGCAGGAAATCAGAGAAGACGTTGCTGAGCAAATCGGTACACCTCAAGAAATCATCTTCACCTCTTGCCGCAGAAACGATGATCCGGAAGCCAGAGGCATCACGGATTTGCAAGATGCTATTAAGAGGCACTTAACTCCGGCTAAGCAGGATAAATTTAATCGTAGTGCTAAGGCCTATACTTATAAGCTTTTGGATGAAAAGAAAGAATTAGCCATGTCTGAAATTCGCAGAGCCTCTGCCATGGCAGCAGGTAATGGCCTTAATCCCATCATCGGCGTGGATGTGGGTATTGATGCCAAGATTATGAGTGCTATGTATGCCAATATCAGAAAAACATTTGCCATTACCGAAGTAGAAATAGAAAACTTTAAAGGTTCTAATTTTTTGGTAGACAAAATTTCCATGGGTATTAAGAGAGAAAATATTGTGGCTGTAATGAAAACACAAATTTCTAAACAAATGGAAAAAAAGCTTTCCAAATATATTCCGGTGGTAGGACAGGCAACGGCTATGGGGCTTAGCGCCGGAGGCATGTACTATCTGGGCAAGTCCTATTTGGACAGTTGCTATGATTATGCAGACAAGCGCCTGCAGAATGAAATAAAAATGAGGATAAAATGAACGTAGATTTAGATGAGTTGCGTGAGAAACTTGCATATGTAGATAAAGAAAAAGTAACCATTGTGTTTTTTGGCCAGCCTGGTAGTGGCAAGTCCAGCACCATTAATGCTATTTGCGGAATGCAAGTAGCAGAAGTAGGCGTAAGTACTGATACCACTGTAGGTGTTAAAGTAATTGAGCATGGTGATTTGCTGTTTGTGGATCTACCGGGCTACGGCACGGATAAATTTCCTAAAGACGAGTTCTTTGCTAAATTTAATCCACTACAGTATGACTTATTTATCTGCGTGTTTGCGGATAAACTGCACAAAGCAGATACGGAGTTCTTCCAGATTTTACGCAATCTGCACAAACCCTGTATTTTTGTGCGCAACAAAACTGATGAAATATATGATGAAGATAAAACATTAGAACAAAGTGAGGACGACATTCGTAAGGATGTAATTCAACAAGTAGGAACTACAGATTTTACTTTATTGTTTATTTCTGCCAGAGATGATATGAAGCTGGGCATTGCTGCATTGAACGATGCCATTATGGATAAAATGGATGCAGCCAGAAGAGAAAAATATATTCTGGAAGCAGAAGCACGCACCGAAGAACAATTAAATAAGAAAAAAGAAGCAGCTCTTCGTTATGTGAAACGGAGCTCCACCTACGCAGCTTTTAATGGACTTAATCCGGCCTTGGGCGTAGATGCTGCCATCGACATTGCTATTTTGTACCAGCTCTATAGCAATATTAGAGCAGCCTTTGCCATCACTGAGGAAACTATCAAGCAAAGTAGGTCAGGGATAAGCAAAACCTCTCTTATTGCCAAAGGCATGAGTAAGGAAGGCATCAAGTTAATCTTTAAAAGTTTGGGGAAAAAATTTGCAGCCAAATCAGTATTAAAATATGTACCTGTTTTAGGGCAAGCAACAGCGGCTTTTTTAGGACACAGCATGGTAGAAAAAGCCGGACATGAATATGTGGATGCTTGCTATGCAGTAGCTAAAGAAAAACTTTTGCAGGAATTAAACGCCAAGAGAAGTTAATTAAGTAATGAGGGGACGCTGAGATAGCAGTTCAGAGTCCCTTTTGCGTTGCAGAATAAAAATCTAAATAACCAGGGGAGAAACATTTATGGATGACAGATTGTTTTTTCATGAGTACTTGCTTATTGGATCGTTACTGTTTGGCATGTTTTTTGGAGCAGGCAATTTAATTTTCCCGGTGCATATGGGACAAGAAGCCGGGGCCATGGTTTATCTAGCTAACTATGGTTTCTTAATTACCGGAGTGGGACTACCATTCTTAGCAGTAGTTGCCATGGGAATTTCCGGTTGTAAGAATTTGCAGTCTTTGGCAGGACGCGTGAGTTCACTTTATGGCAAGCTTTTTACCGTGGCTCTGTATTTATCTATTGGACCTGGCATTGCTTTACCGCGTACTGGTACCGTATCCTATGAAGTAGGTATGGCATCTTCAGTGGCACCAGAAATGCAACAAATTGGTTTGGCTCTTTTTACAGGTGCATTCTTCTTGGTAGCTTTAGGTTTTTCTTTAAAGCCCAATAAGATTTTAGTGTGGGTTGGCAAATTGCTTAATCCCCTTTTTCTTTTATTTTTGGCTGTTTTAATTATTACTGCTCTCTTTGCTCCTATGGGAGATGTGGCCAATATGGCAGTAAATGGTGCATATAAAACTCAAGCTTTTTCCAAAGGTTTCATTGAAGGCTATAACACCTTGGATGCTTTGGCAGGTTTAGCTTTTGCTATTATTGTTATTAGAACGTTGGAAAATATGGGTCAAAGAACACCGAAAGCCATTGCCCTAGGTACTCTTAAAGCAGGTGTAGTCAGTGTTGTGCTTATGTGTCTTATTTACACAGCACTAGCTTGGTTGGGTGCCAGCAGCATGGGCAAGTTAACCTTGGCTGCCAATGGTGGTGTTGCCTGGGCTCAAATAGCTCAGTATTATTTTGGTAACTTTGGTGCATTTTTGCTGGGTGCCATAGTTACACTGGCTTGTCTTAAGACAGCTATTGGACTTATTACCTCTTGTTCCGCTACTTTTGTGGAACTGTTCCCCCACTCTGTAAGCTATAAAGCCTATGTGTATATTTTTACCATTGCTTCTTTCTTGGTAGCTAACTTAGGTTTAAATAAAATTATTATGTTATCTGTGCCGGTTCTGATGTTTATTTATCCCTTGGCTATGACGTTGATTATTGTTACTTTCTTAACCGTAGTATGTAAGAACAGGGAACTTTATGTAGTAACCACTATTTTTACCGGCATTGCAGCCTTTGGCGATATGTTAGCATCCTTACCTAAAAGCGCACAAGCTGCCGGCTGGATTCAAAGTCTTTTAGGTGTTTATCAACACTTGCCTTTGTTCAGCTTGGGCATGGGTTGGCTGGTGCCGGCTATCATTGGCCTAGCAATTAGCTTCTTGTTTAGGAAAAAAGAGAATGTAGCATAATTGAAAAAATTACTTCGATATGATATACTTTCCCCATTCGCTACTGTAGCTCAGTTGGTAGAGCATCTCATTCGTAATGAGAGGGTCGCAGGTTCAAATCCTGTCAGTAGCTCCATAGTAAATACGTGGACTTTCGAGGTTTCGGAAGTCCGTTTTTTTGTGCTTTTATACCGCTTTATGGAATCTTATAATAGATTGCCTTGAGCAATTTTTTATGCTATTATATAAATGGACAAACAAGTGTTTGGATGAATATAAATATTATTGTTTATTGACAAGGAGGCGAAACATTTGAAACAAAAACCTGATACTAATCTTGTTATGTACATTACTGAAGACGGATTGACTAAAATTACAGCTAGTTTTGATAAAGATACAGTCTGGCTGTCACTTGATCAGATGGCAGATTTATTTCAGAAGAATAAGTCTACGATTTCTCGCCATATTAAAAATATATTTACAGAAGGAGAGTTAATGCAAAATTCAGTTGTTGCAAATTACGCAACAACTGCCACAGATGGGAAAAAATATAATGTTGATTACTATAACCTAGATGTAATTATTTCAGTTGGTTATAGAGTTAAGTCATTACGCGGAGTACAATTTCGTAAATGGGCAACTGCACGGCTTAAAGAATATATTATTAAAGGCTTTACCATTGATGATGAACGCCTTAAAGGTAATGGTGGGGGCAATTATTGGAAGGAACTACTTGCTCGCATTAAAGATATTCGTTCTTCTGAAAAAGTACTTTATCGCCAAGTTCTTGACCTTTATGCTACAAGTGTGGATTATGATCCTCATAGTGATGAATCTGTAAAGTTTTTTAAAATTGTGCAAAATAAATTACATTTTGCTGCTCATGGACATACTGCTGCAGAAGTGATTTATAAACGGGCTAATGCAAAGAAACCATTTATGGGATTGACTGCTTTTTCTGGTGAACTACCAACTTTAAAAGATATAGGTATTGCCAAGAATTATCTACAAGAGGATGAACTACGTGTATTGAATAACTTGGTATCTGGTTATTTTGATTTAGCAGAAATTAGTGCCATAGAACATCGACCTATGTACATGAAAGATTATATTAAACAATTGGATGCCATCCTTGTTTCAGGAAATAGAAAACTTTTGGCAAATAATGGTTCTATAAGTCACGCTCAGGCTATAGATAAAGCTAAGATTGAATATCGTAAATATCAAGTCAAAACGATTGCACCTGTGGAAAAAGCATATTTAGAAACTGTAAAATCTTTGGCCAAAGAAGCTAAAGACAAAATTCGGACAAATAATTCGTAATTAGAGAGTCGCAGGTTCAAATCCTGTCAGTAGCTCCAGAAAAAAATAATAAACATCCACCCGCATAGCGGGTGGTTTTTCCTTTTCGGGCATAGCCCTAATATTATAGGCAGCACACAAGTGTGCATTTTATTGGCCTGCCAGCCACGCATATCGTTACTTGCTACCCGTAAACGGGTCTCGTGGGTCAAATATGCTTAGCTGGTCGCCTTCTTTATCTTCTTTCAATTGATTTTCGATATACTTCTTTATTGCAGCAGTATTTTTCCCTGCTGTATCTACATAATACCCCTTGCACCAGAATTCTCTGTTTCTATATGCAAATTTCATATTGCCAAACTTTTGGAATATCATCAGACGGCTCTTTCCTTTCAGATATCCCATAAATCCCGATATGCTCAGTTTGGGTGGTATGCTAACCAACATATGAATGTGATCAGGACAAACCTCTCCCTCTATAATTTCTACGCCTTTCCATTGGCATAATTGTCGAAGAATTGTCCTTACCGCATCTCGTTTTTCTGCATAAAATATCTTTCTCCGGTACTTTGGTGCAAAAACTATGTGATATTTACAATTCCATTTTGTATGTGCTAAACTACTAGTGACATTATTTTGATCGGTCATTTTGATGTCCTCCTAATGTGTTATTTTTGCGTAACTGGCAGGTCACGCATTCATATTAACACATTAGGAGTTTTTACATCTTGTTCACCGCTAAAGCTCTATTGAACCACGCGACTATCGCGTGGTTTTCTTTATACAATAAGACCGTTAGGAAATATTTCCTAACGGTCTTTTCTTGTGTTATTCTTTATCAATGTTGCTTAAAACTTCACTAATAGCTATTAATTTTTTGTCTCGCCTTTCTATAGTCTTGGTTGCTTTATCGCCACTGTAATCGTAGAAGCCTTTGCCGGCTTTAACGCCAAGGGCACCTTCGTTACAAAGTTTTTGCAGAATAGGCGGCACATCCTTTCGATCATCCAGGTCTGCAAACAGATAAGAAGAAATGGAACGGAAAATATCAACGCCACCCAGGTCAACTGTTTCGAAAGGACCAACGCAAGCGTAACGCAAACCTAAACCATATTTAACAGCTGCATCCACATCATCTGCAGTAGCTGTGCCGTTTTCTACCAGGTGGAAGGCTTCTCTTAAGATGGCCAGCTGCAGCCTGTTCAACAAGAAACCTGGCACATCTTTAGTACGAATAGGGTGCTTGCCTAAAAAGCAGGCTAAGTCAAATACGCTATCCATGGTTTCTGGGGAGGTCTTTTCACCTTGAATTACTTCTACTAAAGGAATTAAGGTAGGAGGATTAATCCAATGCATACCTGCGAAATGTTCCGGATGTGCTGTAGCAGTTGCCAGCTTTGTAATGGAAAGGCCGGAGGTGTTGGTGGCGATAAGGCAATCCGCAGGAGTTAAGGCACTAATTTTGCGCAAGAAAGCTAATTTAATATCTATATTTTCTACAATAGTTTCTATAACAAACTGGGCAGAGGCAAAAGCATTATCGTCCGTAGTGGTCTGAATATGTTGCAGAAAAGAAGAATTCGTAGCCTTTTCAATGTTTTGTAAAGCTTGATAAGCAGTAGCTAATCTTTCTTTATTGTGATTCCATAATGTAACTTCAATGCCGTGTTCAGCAAAAATCTGAGCAAGATTCTGTCCCATGGTGCCACAGCCGGCTACCACAGCACTAGTTATTTTATTTTTGGTCATAAAGAAACCTTCTTTCCTATGTTCTTGTTTTATTATACATCTAATCATAAGCAAAAAAGGGAAAATTTATTTGCTTTTAGGCAAGGCACCTTTATAATAAAAGTATGATTTTCTTTTTTAGAAAACGGTGGTGAAAAGTATGAAGATAAGTGTTATTCAGATGAAGATGAAATTTGCAGATCCTGCTTATAATTTTGCTCATGCAGAGGAATTAATACGCCACGTTGCGTTAGAAAAACCAGATGTCGTACTTTTGCCGGAGACTTGGAACACCGGATTTTTTCCTCCGGAGAATTTAGCAGCCTTGAGCGATAAAAATGGTCAACAAGTAACAGCCCTGTGTAGTGCCTTGGCCAAAGAATTAAACACTAATATCGTTGCCGGATCTATTTCCAATTTGCGTACAGATGGTAAGATTTATAATACCGCTTATGTTTTTAATCGTCAGGGACAATGTTTGGCAGATTATGATAAAATCCATGTGTTCACACCTATGGGCGAAGATAAGTTCTACCAAAAGGGTAGCAGGGTGGTTACCTTTGAATTGGATGGGCATAAGTGCGGTATCATAATTTGTTACGATGTGCGTTTCGTTGAGCTGGTAAGAATGCTGGCCCTGCAAGATATCGAAATTCTATTTATTCCTGCCCAGTGGCCGGTACAAAGGCGATTGCACTGGACTACTCTCATTACAGCCAGAGCCATAGAGAATCAATTGTTTGTGGTGGCTTGCAATTCCTGTGGTACAGCAGGTGCTACGGTTTATGGAGGCTATTCCGGCATAATAGATCCTTGGGGAGAAACCATCGCCCAGGCTAAGGACCAGGAAGAAATAATTACCGGTACAATAGATTTTACCGTTCTGAAAAACATACGAAACGAGATTAATATTTATAAAGACCGTCGGCCTGAGTTATATAAGCTCTAAATAAGAGGAATTAGCTGAGCTAAATTTTGTAGCAAAAAAACATAAAAAGTTCACTTACACCTCACCCCTACTTGTGCTATACTGAGGAAAATTAGAGGAAGAAGGCTGTAAGTATGCAAGCTTTAACAAGAATAATTTTAGCGGCTGTTTTGTTTTCACAGGTTGCAGTAGGTGGCTTAGCTATGGCATCCGCTCCTACTCAGACAACTCCCAGAAAAGATTTTATTACTTTTGGCGAAGGACCTAAGGGTCGTAGTGCCATTGATAAAAGCAAGGATAAGAAATTACAAAGTATGCTTAAAGAAACAACTAAGAAGTTTAAGCAACAGGTTTACCAGGATGTAGAAAGCGGACGAAGCATTGCTTATAATTTGTTCTTGCCTGCTGATTATAAGCCTGAGAAAAAATATCCCCTGCTGATGTTTATTGCCGATGCCAGTACAGTAGGCACAGATACTACTACACCACTGACGCGTGGTTACAGCCCGGCTGTATGGACTACGGCGGCAGCTCAGGCCAAGCATCCTAGTATAGTTTTGGTGCCTCAGTACCAAGGGGTAGTCATTGATGACCACAATGGTTTTAAGACAACTCCTGAGGTGGAGGCTACTGCACGCTTGGTACAAACTGTGGCTAAGCAGTATGGCGCTGATGAAAACAGGATATATAGCACAGGACAATCCATGGGCTGCATGATTAGTATGTATTTAGCAGCCAAGCATCCTGATTTGTTTGCGGCAACGATGCTGGTTTCCGGTCAATGGGATGTAAACGAACTCAAATCTTTGGCTAAGCAAAAATTTTTCTATATAGCAGCTGCCGGCGATGAGAAGGCCTCTCAAGGTCAAAGAGATCTTTTAGCAGTGCTGAAGGAAGAAGGAGCCAAAATTAGTACCGCTGTGTGGGATGCACGAAAAAGCAACGTTGAGTTAAGTAAAGCAGCAATAGCAGAAATTGAAGAATGCAACCCCATCAACTTTGCTACATTTATCAAGGGCTCTGTTTTACCAAGTAATGTTAAAACTGCTAATGAGCATATGTATTCTTTTGATCATGCTTATCAGATTGACGCAGTGCGTGACTGGCTTTTTGCTCAACATAAATAGTAAGAAAATACCATTAGGAAATATTTCCTTGCATTGGTAAAATAAAAGTAGACACTATTAAAAACGAAAGTTTTTGATAGTGTCTACTTTTTGCTATACTGAAATCAAGGAGATGATACGAATGGGTTCGCCAAAAGGTAAAAAGCACAGGGTGTT